>Ga0115551_1000020_pt1 | contig 130117 bp, 126 predicted proteins | sample COGITO_mtgs_1103_FD_87179 | JGI IMG/M metagenome (GOLD analysis project Ga0115551, IMG submission 87179) | Pelagic marine microbial communities from North Sea - COGITO_mtgs_110321 | ecosystem: Environmental > Aquatic > Marine > Epipelagic | place: Germany:Helgoland, sampling site Kabeltonne... | reverse complement strand
TCTTCCCAGGCGCAATGTACACAAAATGCACCATCGTTGGCTATGACTGCGTCATCGAACGTACGGTGTTCTGTGATATCGACTTCGCTTAATACATAGTCCCCTTTATATCGACAAAACTCACCTTGTGCTGCGACGTGAGCCATCCATTCGAATCTTAAGTTGGCATGCGCCTTGGGCTCAAGTGCCTTGACGTTAGAAAATGTGCCATAAAGTGCTCGCATGAGATAATCGCGCACCATTTCGCCTGATGTATACGGGTCAAGCCATTGCCCATATTCCCAAAAATGAGTTGCAGGGAAAGTATCGTTTTTACTACCAAAACGAAACTCCGGAGTGGGTGGATTGTCGCCAGCCACTGGGCCTCGACCATTTTCTACTCCTGGCTTGACGAGTTGACCACTCAAATTTGCATAATCTTTGGAGATCTCTGTCGCCCAAGGCACCTCAGGGAATGGTACTGGTTTATCCGCCATACTTGTCCGAAAAAATAGTGTATTCCCATGATGCATATGATCCGCATCTTTCGGTGCATAGTTTTCTCCATATTCTGACTGAGCCTCTCGACCGAACATGGTCTGAGCTCCGCTTAGAATAGCTAGCTGTGCGACCCCCGAGGCGTCGATGAAAACTTTACCTGAAATCCGAATTTCGAGTCCGCCACGGGTTGCCACCGCATCCACACTAATAATGCTGTTATTTTCCATCTCGGCACAGAAAACGCGTTGCTCAAGAAAAATCGTGGCATTGCTCTCGCCCTGGAGAATTTGTAGCGCCATTAAATCTCCGTCTGGAGTGCGCTTACCAATTTCCTTTAGAACTGAACCTTGGGTACCGCGAGGCATTAGACCGATTTCTTTACTGGCATTCCCTCCTAGAACCGGTCTGTCGTGAATAAGTGCAACGCTTAAACCCAACCTTGCAGCTGACAGAGCCGCTGCGCAACCTGATATTCCTCCGCCGACTACGACTACATCAAAACTACCTGCGTCTTTAGGCGAGGGAGGCAGTCCGCGAAGTTCATTGCGCCATTGGCGAGCATTTTCATCAACCGTAACCGGCGGTGAAATGTCATCCGCACTGAAGTAGATCGCGTCACATCGTCCGTCGAAACCGGTCAAATCATGCAGAGTAAGCTTAACTTTGCCCGTCGGCAAGTTCACGTGGCCTGCAGCTTCCCACGACCAATCCTTGCCGTTTGCAGCAAATTGATGATCGACTGGGACATCATTAATAAAAAGCTTGAAGCGGCCTGGAGCATGACCAGGGACCCAGTCTTTAGCGCGGACAAAAAGTTTATATTGACCGCCTATTTCAACTTCAATAGTTGTCGTAGCATCCGCTACTGGACGCCCTAGTCCATGAGCCAGAAGATAGGGAGAGCCCATTATTGCTTGAAATTGCGAGTCGATTGTCCAGCCACCAATATCGTCGAAATCCTCTGCCTCAACAAGAATATTTACAGATTGTATTTTTTTACCCATGATTTTTGTTTGCTTCTCCTGATCTGCGAAAATTATGATCGAAACTAAAATAGAGTAATTAGATTGTGACCGATATCGCCTAGAAGAGCTCTTAATTTTAAAGTGGAGATTATTGAGCTTTAGCACTAAAGCATACAAAAAATCCGGATGCAAAACGGATGCAAGAAAGTTATTTCAAATTAGATAATGTATTGGAGACGTCGAAAGACTAAAACCCTTATTTATTAGGGGTTTTAGGAGATATGCTTGAAACTTAAGGAATTTAATTGAAGAGTGATGGTGGGCCGTGTAGGATTTGAACCTACGACCATCGGATTAAAAGTCCGGTGCTCTACCAACTGAGCTAACGGCCCTTCAATTAAAAGTGATCGTATAAAAGCAAATTGATATAGTATTCCATCTTATGAAATAAGCCTAAGCTTGCTATAGCTGTCGTCATTAGACGCAATTTTACATCCGCGTTGATGCGCATTCTATTGCACTTTCCTAAGTAGGCCAAGTGGATTTTATCGAAGTAGGCCAAGTAGATTTCTCAGAGAAGTTTTTCTAGAACGGCTTCCAGTATTTTATGTTGCAAACACAGTAGGGATAAGTAATGCCAATTTATGAATATCAATGTCAAGCATGTGGTAATAAGTGCGAAATTATGCACCGTATGAGTGAGGGGCCGTCAAAAGATTGTAGCGAGTGCGGTTCGGCGAACTTGAAAAAATTGATCTCTGCTGTTGGGTTTAAATTGAAAGGGACTGGATGGTATGAGACCGACTTTAAGCACAGCGGAAGCGATAAAAGCAAGGACGAGGGGAGTAAAACCTCAGGGAAAGAAAATTCTTCCTCTGAAGACAAGAAATCTAGTGGCACAAAAAATGAGACTACAGTCAAGTCCGCGAGCGTTAAACCCAGTAGCGCCATAAAGTCCTCCGAATAAGACTTGAATTCATTGCGTCTCATTGCACCAGACTCAAGGAGTACGTATCATGCTCCGAATCTTAAGCCCTCAAATTTTTAGTGTTATTTAGCCCATGAGAACTCACTACTGCGGTACTATAAACGAAACATTGATCGATGAAGAAGTTGTACTGTGCGGCTGGGTGCATCGCAGGCGCGACCACGGCGGGGTAATCTTTATAGATTTAAGAGATCGGACGGGGATAGCGCAGGTGGTCATTGATCCTGATACTCCTGATAGTTTTAAATTGGCTGAATCGGTGAGAGGTGAATATGTTTTGTCTATCTCAGGCAAAATTAGAAACCGACCGTCGGGAACTACAAACCAAGATATGCCAACAGGGATGGTAGAGGTTTTAGTTTCCACCCTTACTGTTTTAAACCAATCAAAAACCCCTCCTTTCCAACTTGATGATGAAAATGTTCATGATGATGTCAGGTTAAAATATCGATATATAGACCTACGGAATGAACGGATGCAGAAAAACTTGATGCTACGGGCTAAGTTGAGCCGGGCATTTCGGAGTTATCTTGACGAAACGGGTTTTCTGGAAGTTGAGACGCCTATTTTAACGAAAGCGACCCCGGAAGGTGCGCGTGATTATCTGGTTCCAAGTCGGACACATCCAGGTCAATTTTTTGCTTTACCGCAGTCGCCGCAGCTCTTTAAGCAGTTGTTAATGATGTCAGGACTGGATAGGTATTATCAAATTGTAAGATGTTTCAGGGATGAGGACTTGCGTGCTGATAGGCAGCCGGAGTTCACACAAGTAGATATCGAGGTCTCATTCACCGACGAGCTTTCTATTATGAAGATGATGGAGGCTATGGTTTGTAAAATCTTCACCTCGATTTTGCATATTCAGATACCAGCTCCTTTTTTGCGGATGACATATGCTGAGGCGATGAGTGACTATGGTTCTGACAAACCTGATCTCAGAAACCCTTTGAGGTTGACTGAAGTCGGAGATCTTTTGCTAGATACTGATTTCAAAGTGTTCTCAGGCCCGGCAAAGAGTGAAAGTGGCCGCGTAGCAGCAATGCGCGTCCCTAATGGCTGTGGGCTTACTAGAAAGCAGTTAGATGAATACGCTACTTTTGTTGCCCGTTACGGAGCAAAAGGTCTTGCGTATATCAAAGTGAATGATATCGACTCTGGTTCAGAGGGCCTGCAATCTCCTATCGTAAAATTTTTGGATCCGAAAATTGTAAGCGATTTACTGAAAAGAGTAGGCTGCGTTAGTGGCGATCTGGTTTTTTTTGGGGCAGATGAAGCGACGATTGTTAATGCTTCACTAGGTGCGTTGAGAGACAAAGTTGCCAGTGACATGTCCCTGTTAGAAGACGACTGGCGGTTCCTGTGGGTTGTCGACTTTCCTATGTTCGAATGGGATGCCGCCTCGAAGAGATGGAGCGCGCTTCATCATCCTTTTACTGCTCCCAAGGATGGCATCGATGAAGTAATCCGAGAACCTAGCAAGGCAATTTCTCGCGCCTACGATATGATACTGAATGGATGCGAAATTGGAGGAGGATCAATTAGAATCCACCAATCTGAGGTTCAGAGTAAAGTATTTGACCTGCTAGGGATGAGCGAAGAAGAGGCCAATGAAAAATTTGGATTTCTTACTGACGCCTTGCAATATGGGTGCCCTCCACATGGAGGAATTGCTTTCGGATTAGATCGGTTAGCTATGTTAATGGCCGGAGAACAATCAATTAGAGAGATGATTGCCTTCCCTAAAACGCAGTCTGCTGGTTGTTTGCTTACGTCAGCCCCTAGTGAAGTCAGCATAAAGCAGCTTCAAGAGCTCTCTATCAAGGTCAAGAAGCCTGTTAAACTAGACTAACGTTTTTTTAATAGACTGTTTTTTCCCCACAAGCTTGGCATCAATGCTGCTATACGTTGTAGACTGATGAGACTGAGAAAGCTGGGTACGAGAGACCGAATGCGAACTAATGAAACTAATATCGTCGACTACTTATCTGATTTGCCCCCTGTTCGTCACGAGGTTCTTAACAAGGATCAGCAAGAACAGCTAACGAGTGAGATTGGAGAGCTGTTGTTGGAGCGAGACGCTGTCTTGGTAGCCCATTATTATACTGATGGCACAATTCAGTCTTTGGCGGACAGCTCTGGCGGCTATGTTTCTGACTCGCTGGATATGGCTCGGTTTGGTCGTGAGCATGAAGCGAAGACGTTAGTGGTCGCGGGAGTGAGGTTTATGGGAGAGACAGCAAAAATTCTGAGTCCGGAAAAAACTATTCTTACCCCTGATTTGAATGCGAACTGTTCGCTAGATTTAGGCTGTGATCCGGATGAATTTGCTGCTTTTTGCGATCAGCATCCTGATCGCACTGTAGTGGTCTACGCAAATACCAGTGCTCGAGTGAAGGCGCGGTCAGACTGGATGGTAACTTCTGGTAGCGCTCTAGATGTGGTTAATTTTCTCCATGAAAAAGGGGAGAAAATTTTATGGGCTCCAGATAGGCATTTAGGTAATTATATCGAGTCTCAGACTGGAGCGGATATGCTTCTCTGGAATGCCTCTTGTGTTGTGCATGATGAGTTCAAAGGGGAGGAGCTTGCTAACATGCGACTTGAGTATCCAGATGCACGCGTTCTCGTGCACCCTGAGTCTCCTGCAAGCGTTATTGCTCAAGCTGATTATGTCGGATCTACCTCAGGCTTGATAAGTCAGGTGCAAGAGTCGAGCGCCAAAACCTTTATTATCGCGACCGATAAAGGTATTTTTCATAAAATGCGAGCGGTCGCACCTACTAAGATACTTTTGGAGGCCCCTACGGCAGGGAAAGGTGCGACGTGTCGCAGCTGTGCTGAGTGTCCTTGGATGGCGATGAACAGTTTGGTAAAAATCCGAGACGTTTTACGAGATGGCTCAAATGAAATCGTTGTTCCTTTTGACATAGCACGGCAAGCTCGCATCCCGATTGAGCGCTTGTTAGAATTTTCTGAGAAGAGAAAGATAGTTGTTATCGGGAATAATGATGCGTGAAGAAGCAACGCCATCAGTTTTGCCTTCAAATTATTTTATTACATACGTTTTCTAGGAGCGATCGACGCAATCATGGCAGGTCATAGTAAGTGGGCAAATATTCAGCATAAGAAAGGTAAAACCGATGCTAAGCGTGGGAAATTGTTTACTCGACTTATCAGAGAAGTTACGGTCGCCGCTCGTCTAGGCGGAGCGGATGTAAAGGCTAACCCTAGATTGCGGTCAGCTATTGAGACAGCGTTGTCGGCGAACATGGCGAAAGATACCGTAGAGCGTGCTGCTGCTAGAGGCGCTGGAGATCTTGCTAGCGATAGCTATGAAGAACTCCGTTATGAAGGCTATGGACCTCATGGTGTCGCGGTAGTTGTGGATTGTATGACTGATAATCGCAATAGGACCGTTGCCGAGATTAGGCATGCCTTTTCGAAGTGTGGCGGAAAGCTAGGTACGGACGGATCGGTTTCGTATTTGTTTCAAAAAGTTGGATATCTTTCATTTGGATCTGAGATAGATCAAGATGCTCTGATGGACGCTGCGATAGAAGCTGGAGCCGATGATGTATTAGTGGGGGATGATGGCAGCCAAGAAATTTTGATCAAGCCTGACGATTTTCACGCTGTTGCGAGCGATATTTTAGCTGCTGGATACGTTCCAGAGACACAAGAAGTAACTCTACGGGCCGATACTACTGTTGAGTTAGAGTTAGAGCAAGCTGAAAAAATGATGCATTTTATCGACATGCTTGAGGAGCTAGATGATGTGCAAAAAGTTTATTCTAATGCAGAGATATCAAATCAGGTCTTAGACGCTCTTGGAGCTTCTTAGTGTGTTAGGCCTTTTGTGTCATTAATTCTTGGAATTGACCCGGGTTCGCGAATTACGGGATATGGTCTCGTAGAAGCGCTTAGTGGGAAGGTTCGTTGCGTTGACTACGGTTGCATTAAGCTCGGGACGGGGAGAGTGGAGCTTCGCTTGGCGACACTCTTTCAAGAGCTATTAGATCTTGGTGCCAAGTACCAACCCATTGAAGTTGCCATAGAAAAAGTTTTTGTAGGTAAAAGTGTCTCTTCTGCACTGAAGCTTGGGCAAGCTCGCGGAGTCGCGCTAATGTTTGCAGGTAGAGAAGGGCTTCCGACTTTTGAATATTCTCCCACTGAAATAAAAAAAGCTACAGTGGGCCGAGGACATGCCGATAAGGCACAGGTACAGCATATGATGAAAGTACTTTTAGGCTTGCAGTCGATCCCCCCTCCGGACGCTGCTGATGCACTTGCAGTAGCGATCTGTCACGCTCATACTTCTAGTTTCATCGGTCGATTATCTGATTTTGGAGCGGAGCAGTGATAGGGCGTATCTCGGGGGTTTTAGTTGAAAAAGCCGCACAAAAAATTGTCATTGATTGTCTTGGGTTAGGCTATGAGCTCGAGACTTCTCTTACCACGTTTTTAAAGCTACCTGACCTGGGGCAGAAAGTTTCATTGCACACGCACCTCACTATTAGGGATGATGCACACCTTCTCTATGGGTTTTCCAATGAGAGTGAGAGAGGACTGTTTCGGAGTTTGCTCAAAGTAAATGGGGTGGGGACTAAAGTTGCCTTAGTAATTTTGTCTGGCATGGATGCTTTGTCGTTTGCGAATTGTGTGCATAACGAAGATGTAGCGCGTTTGAGTTTATTACCTGGTTTAGGGAAAAAAACTTCAGAAAGACTAATTGTTGAAATGCGAGATCGAGTATCTGACTTTGTAGGTGAGGAAACTGATGGAGCTGGTTCTGCGCTCGCCAGAGATTGTGCTGCTGACGCGATTAGTGGATTAGTTGCGCTAGGTTATAAAGCGCAAGAAGCCAGTAAATACGTTCACGCAATTGATGCCGGAGATTTGACGAGCGAAAATATTATCCGTGAAGTCTTGAAAAAATTGGTAAAAAAATGATATTAGGTAACGACGATGTCTGAATCTGAGCGCTTGGTCACCGGAGCACCTATGCTGGACGACCGTGAGATGGAGCCATCTATTCGTCCTCAACTGTTGGTCGACTACATAGGTCAGACTAGCGTCCACGAGCAAATGGAAGTTTTTATTGGAGCTGCGAAGAAGCGGAATGAGGCGTTAGATCATGTTTTGATTTCCGGGCCACCTGGCTTAGGGAAGACTACTCTGGCCAATATTATCGCTAATGAAATGGGCGTTCAGCTGCGTCAGACTTCGGGGCCAGTATTGGAAAAGGCAGGTGACCTAGCCGCTCTATTGACTAACCTAGAACCCCATGATGTTTTGTTTATTGACGAGATTCATAGGCTCAACCCTTTGGTAGAAGAGGTTCTCTACCCCGCGATGGAAGATTACCAGCTAGATATCATGATTGGGGAAGGTCCCTCCGCAAGGGCGATAAAGCTAGATTTACCAAAATTCACACTGATTGGCGCAACTACTAGAGCGGGACTGTTAACGTCTCCATTCAGAGATAGGTTTGGTATTTCACAGCGATTGGAGTTTTATTCTCCTCAGGATCTAGCCTTGATTATTCATAGATCGGCTGGGATTTTAAATGTGAACATAGATCCGGAAGCAAAAGTAGAGCTGGCTGGACGTTCGCGGGGGACGCCCCGTATTGCTAACCGGCTGCTTAGAAGAGCTAGAGACTTTGCTGAGATGAAAGGAGATGGAAAGTTAACTGGCGACGTCGCTAATAAAGCGTTGGACATGTTAAATGTTGATACTAATGGCTTGGATACTATGGATCGTAATCTGTTACTTGCAGTCATGGAGAAGTTTGACGGGGGACCAGTTGGAATTGATAGTCTTGCTGCCGCGATAAGTGAAGAGAGAGGTACTATAGAAGATGTGATAGAGCCCTACCTGATACAACAGGGGTTCTTAATGCGCACTCCTCGTGGCCGTGTTGTGACGTCTCAGACGTGGCAGCACTTCGGAATAACACCCTCACAGCATAGTAATGCTTTCAGAGACGAACAACTGTCATAAATGTGTGGTAAGAATGAAGGGTGAATCGATTTTTAGGGTTTATTATGAGGATACCGATGCGGGGGGTATTGTTTATCACGCTAATTATTTGCGATTTATGGAGCGTGGAAGGGCAGAATGGCTTCGATCTTTGGGGCTTGATCAAAACCTATTGAAAACGGATTACAGTATCTTATTTGTTGTCGTGAAGTCTGAGATATCTTACAAAAGCCCCGCCCGACTTGACGATCAGATAAAGGTTTTTACGGAGGTAAAACAGTTGAGAAAAGCGAGTGTTATTTTTGCGCAGAGGATCGAGAACTCTCCAGTTCAGCTATGTATAGCTAATAATGTAGTGGCTTGTGTCGATTCCGAGAGTCTTTTGCCGAAGCGAATTCCGGCTCAGTTACTAGGTATCTTTGCTAGTGGAAACTGATCTATCAATTCTTAGTTTGATTTGGGGGGCTAGCTCATTAGTAAAAGTAGTGATGCTTTTGTTGCTAGGCGCCTCTTTTGTCTCATGGGCTATCATTTTTGCTAAACGACATTGGATTCAGCAGGTTAGAGAAGACATGTTGATTTTCGAGGCTGAGTTTTGGGGCACCGAGGATCTTACAGAGTTGTACAATACTGTTTCCCAGGACTCCTCCGGTAAAGGTAATGTGATGCAATCTGTGTTCGAAGCCGGTTTTAGGGAGTTTATGCGACTTCGAGAACAGCAAGGGTTGTTGCCGTCCGAAATACTTAGTGGTTCGGAGAGAGCCATGAAAGTAGCGTTAGGGCGAAGCCTTGAAGCCTTGGAGACGGACTTACCAAAGTTAGCCACTATCGGATCAGTAAGCCCTTATATAGGACTTTTTGGCACAGTCTGGGGGATCATGAATTCTTTCCAAGCCCTAGGTAATGTCAATCAAGCAACTCTTGCGATGGTAGCTCCAGGGATATCAGAGGCTCTTATCGCAACAGCGATGGGTCTTTTTGCTGCTATTCCGGCTGTTATCGGGTTTAATAGTTTCTCTACTAGAATTGACCATATTTATGGCAGATCAGAACTTTTCATTGAGGAATTTTTGGCAATATTACAGCGACAGACTAAAGATTAAGGAAGCGCTTTGAAAACGAGACAGCAGAGTCGCCGGAAACTAATGTCTGATATTAACGTGGTACCTTATATCGATGTGATGTTGGTTTTGTTAGTCATCTTTATGGTCACTGCCCCACTAGTGACTCAAGGAGTAAAAATCACACTTCCTCAGGTGCCTTCAAAAATAATACCTTCCGAGCAGAGTGAACCGATAATTGTTACGGTCGACTCCGAAGGGAGCTTGTATGTCGATGTAGGAGAAAGCGCTGAGACGGCTATTTCAGAAGAAATGCTGATTACTCGCGTAGCAGCTATTATTAAATACCGTCCAGGTTCACAGTTTTTACTGAGGGGTGATGAAGCTGTAGATTACGGGCGGGTAGTCCGTGTGATGGCATTAATTCAGAGCGCTGGCGTTGAGAGCGTTGGCCTCATTACGCAGTCACCAAATTAGGATTGCCTTGAAAGTGTTCCTTTGGTTGAAAACATACGTGATTACGTCTCCTCTATTATCTTCGACTGGGGTACATCTATTAATGTTGTTGCTGGTGATAACCGGTTTTCGCTTTGACGCAGAAGAGAAAATGACTGGCAGACCGCCTGAAAAAATTGTGCGAGCAGTGGCTATCAATGCTGAAATTTTAGATCAAGAGATTGAGAAAATAAGAAAAGCTGAGAACAGGCAAGAGGCAGAAAAAAAACAACGACTAAGGCAGCTTGAAAGAGAGACGACAGCGCTTTTAAAAAAACGTGATTCCTCACAAAAACGACTAACTAAATTGGCAGCAGAAAATAAACGACTCAAAAATGAAGAAAAAAAAGCGACTCAAAAAAAATTACTAGCAGACAGAAAAGCTAAAGTTGCACAGAAAAAAGCTAAAGAAGCTGATTTAAAAGTGGTTGAAGCAGAAAAAATGCGTCGTGCAGCACAGGCTCAATATAAGGAAACAGAGTTAGCGCGCAAACAGGCCGCGTCTTTTGCCGAAAAAGAGGCGGAGTCAGCTGAGATTGCGCGGTATACGACTGCTATTCACGGGCGGGTCCGGAGGTTTTTTAATGTGTTGCCTAACTTTGAGGGATTGGTTTGTGTCCTCGATATTAGGCTGTTGCCGGACGGTAATGTAGCCACTGTGTCCGTACAGAAAAGCAGTGGTAACGAAGTATTTGATCGCCATGCTGAGAATGCCGTGAGAAAATCCGCGCCATTGCCTGTTCCGGATGAGCCACAGATTTTCAAGAAAATGAGAAGAATATCTTTTGTTTTTGATCCAAAGTTCTAGAATCAAATCTCAATTTTACAGAGCCGCTTTGGTTGTCTGCTTGATTGCATGCCCTGTATTAACATCTGCTGGCAATCTTGTTATAAAAATCGAAAAAGGAGTGGTCAAGCCTCTGCTCATTGGGGTGATTCCTTTTAAGACTGGTGATGAGGCGCTACCATTCCAATTTTCAAAAATAATTAGTCGTAATTTAGAAAGAACGGGGTTGTTCTCTTCTATCCCATTAAAAGATATGCCACAAACCGCACTATCTCGTAGTGTCAATTTCAAAAGTTGGACAGCATTGGGTGTAGAAAATCTTGTCGCGGGAGAAGTCAAAAGAAAGGGAGTTGAGCAGTACGAGGTTGAGTTTAGGTTACTTGATACATATAAAAAATCAACATTGCTGGGGTATCGGATTCCGTTTGATCCTAGTAATTCTCGGTTCGTGGCGCATAAAGCTACCGATTTCATCTATCATAAGCTGCTAGGAAAGCAGGGGGCATTTACAAGCTTGTTAGCTTATATAACTGTTGTGAAAAATTCTGAAAAAAGGAAGGTATACCGACTAATAGTGGCTGACTCAGACGGCTATAATCCCAGAACAATTGTGAAATCATATGAACCTCTCATGTCGCCTGCATGGTCCCACGATGGAAAACAGTTGGCATACGTTTCCTTTGAAAGTAAAAATTCTGCAATCTATTTACAAAATTTAAGTGATGGAAAGAGACAGCTACTGGTTTCCGGAAAGGGTATAAACAGCGCGCCCTCATTTTCTCCTGATGGAACTCGCATAGCGATGACATTATCGAGGGATGGCAATCCCGAGATTTATCTTTATTATTTGTCAACAGGGCAGTTAGAAAGAATAACTCGGCATGGAGCGATTGATACAGAACCATCATGGTCTCCGGATGGAGATACATTAATTTTTACATCTGACCGGGGTGCAGGAGCACAGATTTATTCTTATAAGTTTGACGGTGTGCCGCCGAAAAGAGTTACCTATAATATGGGGACATATAATGTAAGAGGAAGGTATTCTCCAGATGGTAGAAAAATTGCCGTTGTACATGGAGGGGACGATGGGTACCAGATTGGGGTGCTTGATTTGAAAAGTAATATTTATGAAATGCTCACCACAGGGATACTTGATGAATCACCCAGTTTCGCTCCTAATGGAAGTATGATTATCTATTCCACTATGACCGATAAAGGTAGTCAGCTAGCCGCCGCATCAGTTGACGGTTATATGCAACAAACATTGGAGCAGCAAGTAGGAGAGGTACGTGAGCCTGTTTGGGGGCCTTTGATTCGTTAAGGGGATTGTTAAAGCGTTATTTATTATGGAGAAACAGATGAAATATAGATTTTTAAGAGTATTGCCCGTTATCTTGTTGTCAGTACCTCTTTGCTCTTGTGGGACTTCTTTTATGAAGAAGGATGAAAAGATCAAAACGGCAACAGTTCCGTCAGTGGTTGTGGGTGACTCTGTTGCGACCACTGCGGGCATGGGCTCTAGGGACTATCAGGCGACAGCGATAAATGACACTGTCAGAGCGCCCGACGTAGAGTCTAGTTTAGAAGAAAAGATTATTTACTTTGAGTATGACAGCTCCAAGATTCCTGAAAAATTCCTTAACTTGGTTCGTTTGCATGCATCTAACCTAGTCAGTGACCCTGGTATATCGGTTACTTTGGAGGGACACAGCGATGAGCGTGGCTCTCGAGAGTACAATTTAGCACTGGGTGAGCGGCGGGCAATGTCGGTCCGTCAACAGCTTGTTCTGCTTGGCGTATCCGCAGGTCAATTAACTATTGTTAGTTACGGCGAGGAGCGACCAGCGGATGATGGCCATAATGATGCTGCATATGGGATAAATCGCAGGGTAGAGCTAAGGTACTAAACAATGCAATTGTTTGGGTGTAACTGTGTTTGCAGGCTTACAATTTTCGGAGTTTTGTTTGCCTGTGGCATTTACGCTACTATTTTAAGTTCTGAGGAGATTAAGCTGCCGCCGCGTAGTCCTGAGGTCGAGGGCGAGATTATTTCTACATTATTGCAGCGAGTTGAACATCTGGAAAATGAGATCAAGGTCTTGCGTGCAGAGCTTGAAGACAAGACTTTCTCCTTAGAGCGCTCTCTGAGAGAGGTTCAGCTGCACGTAGCCAATTTTTCTGACGTGACGGAAGATACTGAAAAAATTACACCCGCGAATGTTGTAAACTCTCCTAGCACTGAGAGTTTTCCCGAGGGAGTTGAGCCCGACCGTCAAATTCTCGACAAGGAGCAGCTTGTATCCTCTCAGGTTTTGGAGAAGCCATTTTTGTTGGAACAAGAGCCGATGGCTTTAGATCCAGATACTCTTTATCGGAAGGGTGCCGATTTTTTCAAAACAGGGTTCTATTTGGAGGCAATTGAAGCTTACAGCAGCCTCATAAAAGATCATCCTACACATACACGGGTGGGTGATGCGACATATCGCTTGGGTGAAGCCTACTATGAGTTGCGATTCTTTCAAAAAGCGATACTCCAGTATGAGCGTTTGATCGAACTCTTCCCGGAAAATGCTGTTAAACCAAATGCGATGCTGAAACTAGCCTATTGTTACTATGAGATAGGAGAGCCTGAAGAGTCGCTTGCCATTCTTGAGAGAATTAAGCTGTTCTTTCCAGGGTCCAAGGCTGCTGAGCTTTCCGAGGGACGGCTAAAAAGATTAATGTTTGAATCTCCATAGAAGTTGAGGGAACGTGCTATTAGAGCGTGTTCAGTAGACGAACTTTCTTACGCGCATCTGTTAACCTCGACCTGGTTCCTATATCGAACCATTGCCCATCATAAATCGTACCTTGTAGTAATTTCTTATTCGCTGCGGTAAAAAGCATAGGTCCTAATGGTTGATGTTCACTTGTGGGGTGAGAAAAAAATGATGGAGGGTAAATACCAACTCCTGAATAGGTGTAAAGATTTTTATCGGCTTTCATAACCCACGACCCATTGATACTGAAATCACCCTCCGAGTTGTATTCGGGGTTCGGTACCAAAATGAGATGAGGGTAGTTAGCGCTTGTTTTCAATTGGCTAAAGCTCATGTCAGTCCAAATATCAGCATTTATCAGTAGAAAAGGCGTTTGCCCTAGCAAAGGGAGAGCTTTAACGACACCGCCGGCAGTTTCAAGTGGAGGAGTCGGCTCTCTAGAATATGTAATGGCCAACCCATACCGTTCTCCCTGACCAATGGTTTCTTCTATCATGCCGCCTAAATAAGAAGTATTTATAATCACCTCGGAAAAGCCTGATAGTTTTAGGCGCTTCAAGTGTCGCTCTAATAGGCTTTCACCGTTAATTTTTATTAAAGGTTTGGGAAGTTTCTCTGTCAAGGGCATCAGTCGTTCCCCACGGCCCGCTGCTAATATCATTGCTTTCAAAGTTATTCATCCAGAATTTGTTAATACTACAGGCACTGTAAGGGTACCCAAAGTTCCTCTACAATGTAATCCTCTTGCCTAAAACGGTTATATGAATCTTATAAATATGTGTTTTGATCAGTCTTGTTAGTTATTGTCGCTTCTATTCTTTTTGGGTTAGCCATATTAGTTTGGGGGGCTGACAAGTTTGTAGATGGAGCGGTTTCTCTTTCTGCGGGTCTTGGTATCTCAGAGCTTCTATGTGGCATTCTGATTGTAGGTTTAGCGACCTCTGCCCCCGAGTTATTTGTGTCTGCTGGGGCTGCGCTGGAAAGCAAGCCACTTCTAGGCATTGCAAATGCTTTGGGTTCGAATATCGCGAATATTGGATTGGTGCTAGGCCTCACAATAATACTTAGTCCAAATCTTTTAGAAGTGCCCAAAAAATTGAGCAACACAGCTTTAATGGTTGTTTCTATGGTGGCGGCTTTTTTGGTACTTTACGATCTCAGATTAGCCGCCATTGATGGGATCCTTCTTTTATTTGTCTTGGCACTCAGTTTGATACTGTCGGTTCGTTTTGCGCGAGCTCATGAAATGGACGAACCCCTATCCTTACTCCCTGAATACTCCCGTCCTGTGAATTTATATAAAGCGATTTTCGTTTTGTTTCTTGGTTTAGGAATGTTACTCGCTGGTGCGAAGATGCTTGTTTGGGGAGCCGTTGATTTAGCCAGAGTTTTAGGTGTAAGTGAGACAATAATTGGATTAACTATAGTTGCAGTTGGAACGAGTCTTCCTGAACTCGCCGCTTCGCTGATTGGAGTCTTTAAAAGAAAATCTGATATCGCGATAGGTAATATTATTGGCTCTAATGTTTTTAATAGCTTGGCCGTTCTAGCTATGCCCGCTTTGCTCGCACCTATAGACATTTCCAAAGAGATTTTCTTCAGGGATGTTTGTTATATGCTTGGTGTAGGGTTAATGTTGTTGTTAGTTGTCTTAATGAAAAGAGAAAAAGGCTATTTTTCGCGGACGTCTGGAGCAGTTATGCTGGTCAGTTTTATTTCATATCAGTTTATAGTTTATTTGAGTATTTAATGCCAAGGGATACTGTGGCCTCTTCGCGAAGGTATAGATAATGAATCGAGAAAAAATAGGTGAGCCAAAAAAAATTAGTCGATCTGATTTGAAGAGAATGTGTGAAAAAGTTTTGGAGATAGAAGCTCGTGTTTTGACTTCTATCTCAAGAGGGGTAGACGATTCATTTGCTGTTGCTATAGAGCATTTATTAGCCTGTACCGGCCGTGTAGTTGTTCTCGGCGTAGGGAAATCAGGGCATATCGGCGGTAAAATTGCGGCTACTCTTGCTAGTACAGGCACTCCGGCATTTTTTGTACATGCTGGCGAAGCCAGTCATGGTGATATGGGTATGATCGTTTCTGCCGATTTAGTTGTGGCAATTTCTAATTCTGGAGAAACCTCCGAACTGACAGTCTTACTGCCAATGGTTAAGCGACTGGGCGTGAAACTTATCAGTATGACTGGCAGTCAATCATCCACGCTAGCGAAAGCGTCGACTGTTCATTTGCATGTGAAAGTTTTAGAGGAAGCTTGTCCGCTTGGGCTCGCGCCAACCTCGAGTACTACAGCAGCCTTAGCAATTGGAGACGCTCTTGCTGTGACGCTTTTACAAGCTCGTGGTTTCACTGAATCTGATTTTGCTAAAGCCCACCCCGGAGGTGCTTTAGGACGACGACTCCTTGTGAAGGTAGAGGATATTATGCATTCGGGCGCCCAAATGCCGGTGGTTCTCAGCGGGGTCACCGTCAGCGAAGCACTTAGGGAAATTAGTAGAGCAGGATTGGGGGTGGCCGCCGTTTTATCGGCATCGGGGGATGTCGTTGGGGTTTTTACAGACGGGGATTTGAGGCGCATGTTAGATGCTGGACACGATTTACGGATTGCGCCCGTTGAAAAATTTATGACAAAGGATTGTAAAATGGTCGCCGCAGATATTCTGGCTGCAGAGGCGCTCAACATAATGCAGGATAAAAAAATCAATGCTCTTCTAGTAACTGATTCTCAAGGCGAGCTGACCGGTATCTTGAATATGCATGATTTATTATTAGCAAAAGTATTTTGAAATGCCTGACATTATAAAAGCTTGGGGATCTCCCCTTTTTGCCTGTTTTGCTGCTATCGCCAGTTTTTGGTTACTTTTCGATTCAGATAACGATGTTTCTTATGAGACGAAAGAAGACTTTAGAGCTCCGGACTATTCTTTCGAAGAAATGAATCGTAGGACCGGAAGCGAGCTTGGGGGATTAAAAAACGTACTCCATGCCGATTTAGTGGAACACTTTCCTAAAGATGACTCTATGGAGTTGGTTCGGCCTTATTTGAAAATTTATAATGATTCTGATGAGCCGTGGCACATTAAGTCTGAAACAGGCTGGGTGAGCTCAGGGAATGAGGTAATTCTTCTGCACGGCGAAGTAGAAATTTGGAAAAATGGTAAGAATAGGGAGCGCATCTTACAGGCACTTACAACTGAGCTTCGTATTTTACCTAACCAAGAGTACGCTGAAACTGATAATACAGCGATAATCATCGGTCCTTCTTCCGTAACTCATGCTTTAGGCCTCAGGGCTAATTTTTCTCTCAACCATCTGGAGTTGATTGAGCGCGTGAGGACCAAACATACCAAAAAAAGTTTGAGGGTTGAATTGTGATTATTATGTGGTTTTTTAGGATTCAGTATGCCGCCTTGTCAAGTTTATTTTGCCTCATGCTATTCAGTCACGCTTACGGGTTATCAAGTGACTTTGAGCAACCGATTGAGATCGAGGCAGATTTCGCAGAACTCGATGACGAGAAAGGAGTGACCGTGTACATTGGTAAGGTGCTCGTCGTGCAGGGGTCTATAGTAATGACAGGTGACCGTTTGACGGCACGTTTCACATCAGACCGAGAGCTAGAAGATGCGGTATTGGAAGGACGCCTTGCAACGTTCAAACAGACTCCCGACGAGGGAGAGCTGGATATAGAAGGGGAAGCTGAGATTGTAGAGATGCATGCTTTTGAAAATATTTTTTACTTAACGGGGAAAGCCAAGGTCACACAAGGGAAAAGGTTAACCCAGGGTCATCGCATTAGTTATGATACTGAGAGAAGTCTTGCCACGGTAAGAGCTTCGAAGGGTAATAGTCCCAGAGGAGAGTTGGATCCCAGAGAGGGGGGGCGAGTGAGAATAGTTATTCCTCCTAAAGAGAGTGTCAAGCCTTCTTTGTTAGAAAAAGACTAAAGAAAGAGATGTATTGGATATATTCTTTTCAGGATCGCATTTGTTGCGCTAGTCATTGTCACCGGAGTAAGTAATAGATGAGTGTGCTCACAGTTAAAAATTTGTCTAAGACATTTAAATCCAGAATGGTTGTGAAAGATGTAACCTTAGATTTAGAAAGCGGTGAAGTAGTTGGATTGTTGGGCCCCAATGGTGCTGGAAAAACAACCAGTTTCTATATGATTGTTGGATTAATAAAAAGTGATCATGGATCAATCACGCTTGACCAAGAAGAGATAAGCTTCTTATCTATGGACGCTCGTGCTCGCAAAGGTATTGGGTACCTTCCGCAAGAAGCATCTGTCTTCAGAAAATTAACGGTCGAAGACAATATAATGGGAGTTTTGGAGATTAGAAAAAATCTATCTTTGGAGCAGAGAAGCAAGAAGCTCGAGTCCTTGCTGAAAGAGTTCCATATTGATCACATTCGCAATAGTGTTGGAATGTCTCTTTCCGGAGGAGAGCGCAGACGGGTAGAAATCGCAAGAGCGTTAGCAAGTGAGCCGCGTTTTATTTTACTCGATGAGCCCTTTGCTGGAGTTGATCCGATTTCTGTTGGAGATATACAGCAGATAGTGTCCCACTTAAAGAATTTGGGGATAGGAGTGTTGATTACCGACCACAATGTTCAGGAGACGCTAAAAATTTGTGATCGTGCATATATTGTAAATGAAGGAACGATAATAGCGGAGGGGGAACCTGAGAAGATTTTAGAAAATGAAGTGGTTCGCCAAGTATACTTGGGGGACAATTTTTCGATTACATAATGAGCTAATTAGTTTTTATTATTTGTTGACTTAATACAGCAGGTTTCACTTACTTGCTAAAAATATTAATTTTACTATGAAATCATCACTGCAATTAAAAATTGGACATAGTCTGACCATGACGCCGCAGTTGCAGCAGGCGATAAGGTTGCTCCAGCTGTCTGCCAGCGAGTTACATCAAGAGATACAAAACTGTATAGAGACGAATGTGATGCTAGAGCTTGTCGAAGATGAGTTTCCTAATGATATCGCCGGTAGCGATATACATGAAGAAAGTCAGTTTAAGCAGCAAGCGATTTCCGAAAGGCGCACCCAGAATGCAGACTGGCAGGAGTCTGCTTATGAAGGCCACTCAATGGACCCAGAGCAGATCCCTGAAACGGAGACGCTCTCCTTACGAGGACATTTGTTGTGGCAATTAAATTTACTGCCCCTCAGTGAATCTGATGCCATCATTGGTGTTGCTATCATAGACGCAATAGATCCAAATGGCAGATTAGGTGTAAGTACTGAAGAGATAAGGCTTTCCTTAAAAAGAGCGGGCCAAGGGACGCCAAATGATGATGAAATCTCTTCAGTTCTGAAAATCGTACAGACACTCGAACCAACAGGCGTAGCTGCTAGAACACTTTCTGAATGTCTCTTGATTCAACTCTGTGAACTTTCTTCAGAAGTTCCTTTTCTGGAAGTTGCAAAAGCATGTGTCAGAGATTTTTTAGAGATGATCGCAGGGCGAGAGTACCAGAAAGTATGTAAAATCTTAGGGGTCTTTCCTGACGATTTTCAGAAAGTTCTAGAGTTAATTAGGTCATTAAATCCCAGGCCGGGTAGTGATTACGGGACAGAGAAGGTTGATTACGTGATCCCTGATGTTTTTGTGTTTTATGAGAAAGGCCAATGGATCGTTGAGCTTAATGAGCAAGTTGTACCTAAGCTCAGAGTAAATAAGTCTTATTCTAATATGCTACAAGGAGAAAGAGGTAGTGCCGTGGGGACAACCTTGAGGAGGCATTTGCAAGAAGCCCGTTTTCTAATAAAAAGTTTAGCAACTAGAAATGACACGCTACTAGCTGCTGCAACAGCAATAGTCGAGCGACAGAAAGGATTTTTGGCTTTTGGAGATCAAGCAATGAATCCTCTTGTAATGCATGAAATTGCTGAAGTGATTAGTATGCATGAGTCGACAGTATCTAGAGTCACTTCACATAAATATATGCATACTCCTCGAGGTATTTTTGAATTGAAGTATTTCTTTTCTAGTCAATTGAGTAGTGAACTGGGGACAGTATCCTCCGTGGCAATTCGTGCGGTAATTAAACAATTAGTAGCTACTGAAAATAAATTAAAGCCTTTAAGTGACAGCAAATTATCCCAAGCTTTGTCTTCTCAGGGAATACAAGTTGCTCGACGAACCGTGGCCAAGTATAGAGAGCTTCTGTCGATAGCAGCTTCATCGGAGAGACGAAAATCTAATTAACGAGAAGAATGTCTTTGCATCGATCAAAGGATTGAAGGAAAACCTTTTATGGGGTTTGCATGTATCTTCCCTAGTGGATGAATTTATAGGCGAGTCGCTATACTTACAGCGATGACTGCTATGCAGAGACTAAGAATTAGACTCTTAGACCTTGGGCAGGCGCCTCTGATGCTCAAGATAAGAGAAAGTCTTTCTTTTTCCGTAGAATTTATTCGAATAGAGAGACCGACTAATTTTGAAATTTCCGACAATATATCGGTAGATATATCTTTGCAGACAAAATTGTGTAAAAACTACAGAAAAAACGTAAGTATAGTGCAAGTAGTTGGTGGAGAGGGAATAAGTTTTAAAGAGTGGTTATTCCTTTGATGGTTATAGTATTGTTGTTGCTCTACTGATAAATAAAAAAGGGTTAGGACTACTTTAGTGTGATAAACATAAAGGTGTGCTAACGCATAGATGGCCTCAATTGTAGGTAATAATTTTCGTGTCTAAAAATAATCGTAATCAAGAGCTACTGAGAGATATCCAAATATTTCTGGAATCGAACGAGATTCAAGAATTAAGAGATCTGTTGGCCACTATTCATCCCTCCGAAATAGCTGATATCCTTGAATCGTCGGCAAAAGCCCATCGTTATCAAATATGGGCATATATTGACCCAAATGTTGAGGGTGAGATACTTTCTTACGCTAACACATCAGTTAGGAACAGCCTTGTTCAGCAAATGGAGCCTGCTGAGGTTGCTAGCGCGACCAATTTCCTCGACTCTGATGATGTGGCGGATATTCTACAAGATCTCCCAGAAGAGATGGCAGATGAAATTTTGTTGTCTATGGATGAGCAGAATCGTCAGAGAGTTAGTGTCGTGCTCAACTTCCCTCCTGATACGGCAGGTGGTTTGATGAATATCGATACGGTTACTGTTAGGTCTGACGTTGATGCGGACGTGATCCTGAGATATATGCGCAGGCTTAAAGAAATGCCTGATAATCTTGATCAGCTTTTTGTGGTGGACCGTGAGGATGTGTTCTTGGGCGTCCTTCCATTGACTACTCTCGTCCTAGCTCAACCACACGCAAAAATAAAAGACATCATGGCAATCGATCAGCCAGTTATTTGGGCGGATAGTGATATCAGCGAAGTCGTGACTATTTTTGAACAGCGAGATCTGATTTCATCTCCTGTGACGGATAGAAACGGTAAATTATTAGGCCGGATTACTATTGATGACGTGGTCGATGTTATCAGAGAGCAAAGCGATCACTCCCTTATGCTGGCTGCCGGTTTAGATGACGAGTCCGATGTTTTTGCTCCTATTATGACCACGACGCGGCAGCGATCTCTTTGGCTAGCGGTTAATCTTGGTACTGCCTTATCTGCTGCCTGGGTAATAGGCCTCTTTGAAGCGACCATTAAAGAATTAGTCGCTCTAGCAGTCTTAATGCCAATTGTTGCAAGCATGGGTGGAATTGCTGGAAATCAAAGCTTAACCATTGTCTTGAGAGGGTTGGTTTTGGGCCACGTGGGAGACACTAATGCCCGAGCAGTAATTTGGCATGAAGTTGGAGTAGGACTTTTAAATGGTTTTATTTGGGCGATTGTTGTCGCTGTTATTGCAGCACTATGGTTTGCCAACTTTGGCTTGGGGGTAGTGATAGGATGTGCTATGGTTTTGAACTTGGTGACTGCTGGGCTTTTTGGAGCATCCATACCGGTATTGCTTAAAAAGATAAATATAGATCCAGCTTTAGCAGGCGGTGTAGTTCTGACGACTGTGACAGACATTGTTGGCTTTTTGGCTTTCTTAGGACTCGCGTCGCAATTTCTGGTGTAGAGAGAATAAAACTAGGAATATAGTATTTATGTGTTAATATGCGTGATGCAGACGCTATGTTGTAAAAATGATACAGCAGCGCCGGCTAAAGTTAACAATGTTTCATGTATAGAAAGAAGCAGGGAGCTTTGGAAACGACTGGGTTGTCGTTAATCTATAATGTGAATAGAAGCCAAATATAAGGCAAAAATTTAAAGTTCGTGGGAGACCTACAAAATGTACAAAATTTCAAAATTGTCAGCAGTTCTTATAGCCGGTTTGCTTTTAGGAGGCTGTGCGAATAGTGATCTAAAGCCGACTGATATTCTATGCCCACTTCTTGGCGGGACATTAGGTGCTGGTGTAGTCGCTGGTGGCCTCGATGGGGACGATAAGGGTGCGATGATGCTTGGAGCGGCAGTAGGTGCTGGTTTAGGTCATTTTCTCTGCAACGCAGGGGAAGACTAAAATCATTCAGGTTTAGAGTGGGCTGAGAACGCCCGCTCTTTTCTCCAATCTAAGTTACCAAGAACCATTCTTTTCGTAAGCTCTCTGAGCTAAGTGACGTTCGTGTGCTCGCTAACTCATGCTAGATTTTCTGTGGTCTCAGAGATTAAATTACCAGCTGAATATAAGCCATTGGTTGACGATAGGTTCAACTTTGCCATCCAGTTTCGTTTCAAGTAATCCATCTCCATCATGGTCAAGAAAGTAATAAGACGGTCCGATGCTAGGGGTGATCTTAACCATATAAAGTCTGCCGTTTATGCGGTATTCCTGGTGGGTCGCACCCTTTTTTTGGACAATAGTGATGTCCGGCTCAACTGCTTCATTTATATACGCGTCGTCTGGAACCAAAACTATAGGTGGTGGAGGTGCATCCATAAACTCTTCCGCGGTTAACAATGTCCCGTAGCTAATGGCTGCCACTATTATCCAAATTGACCAAGCTATTCCCGTAAATTTTTTCATCCGAGCATTCTCTCTCTAAGTAGATTTAGCTGTTACTATTGTATAGAAGAATAGCATTGAAACTACTTATAAGACATTAACCTTTGAAAAAACAACTGAACTTTTGGTCAAAAAAATGGATAAGAATCTTTTAATCCTTGTTGACGGCTCTTCATATCTTTATCGAGCATTTCATGGGCTTCCGGCATTAACTAACTCACAAGGCCATCCCACTGGCGCCATTCACGGTGTGCTAAATATGCTTGGGCGACTGAAGTCTGACTACCCTACGGTATTTTTTGGGGTCGTGTTTGACCCCAGAGGCAAAACTCTCAGAGATGAATATTTTCCTAGTTATAAAGCTCAGCGACCTCGGATGCCGGAAGAGCTTTCAATGCAGATTTTGCCCTTATTCGATATAATCCGAGCTCTTGGTTACCCTCTTGTCCAAGTCCCAGGAGTGGAGGCAGACGATGTAATCGGCACCTTAGCAGATAAGGCCGCCAGCAAAGGAATGCGAGTAGTCATTTCAACTGGTGACAAAGATTTCGCGCAACTCGTCAATGAAAAAATTTCACTCGTCAACACAATGGATAAAAGCACCCTTAATGAAGAAGGAGTGCTGAACAAATTTGGCGTTCGTCCCAATCAGATAATCGACTACCTCTCGTTGATGGGTGATAGCGCCGACAATATACCAGGGGTGCCAAAAGTTGGTCCGAAGACAGCCGTAAAATGGCTGAAAAAATATGACTCCCTCGAGAATATTATTATAAATGCTACGCAAATCTCAGGAAAAGTAGGAGAGAATTTAAGAGAATCTATTGATAAACTAACCCTTTCTCGCCGTCTAGTGACTATTGTTAAAGATATTGATGTCGGCATTCAAGTTGAAGATATTTGTCTTTCAGGCTCTGATAATTCATTGTTACGCGAGCTTTATACCAAGTATGAGCTAAAGTCAGCTTTAGCCTCATTAGACCGTGAAAACGTTGTCACATCAGAGCAGGATACAGGGCTTACCATCATAGCTGGAGATATGGAGAGGGTTCACTCAAAGCCTAGCGAAAAGAAAGAGGCAGCAGTTAATTATGAGACGATATTAGAGCTTCCCGTCCTTGAAGAGTGGATAGCTAAGCTCTCTTCCCAAGGATACTTTTCGTTTGATACTGAGACAACTGGTCTGGACTATCTGGAGGCCGAATTAGTGGGAGTGTCTTTTTGTTGTGAAAGTGGACATGCTGCATATTTACCATTGATGCATAGCTATCCAGACGTCCCCAGTCAGATACCGATTGAGGTCGCGCTGGGCAAATTAAAACCCATGCTTGAAGATGAAAAAATTGGGAAACTAGGGCATAACCTTAAGTATGATTGTCATATCTTACTAAATCATGAGATATCTCTGAAAGGGAAGTTGGACGATTCTATGCTGGAGTCTTATGTCCTCAATAGCACCTCAACACGGCACAATCTCGATGCGCTTGCCTTGAAATACTTGGGAGTGAAAACGACGCGCTATGAAGAAGTTGTTGGGAAAGGGGCTAAGCAAATTAATTTTTCTCAAGTGCCTATAGAGGTAGCGACTCCCTATGCAGCAGAAGATGCAGATATTTGCTGGCGATTACATAAAATTTTCAGCCAAATGCTCAGCAAAGAACCAAGGTTGTCACAGGTCTATCAGGATATAGAGTTACCGTTGTTAAGAGTCTTAGGCAACATTGAAAGAGAAGGAGTTAATATTGATTCTGGGATGCTAGCGCATCAAAGTTCCGAACTTTCAATTACCTTAGATGAATTGGAGAGTCAGGCACATAAGCTGGCTGGAGAAGTCTTTAATATTGGATCGCCCAAACAAATACAGGCCATTCTTTTTGAAAAGATGGAGCTCCCAGTTCTATCCAAAACCCCAAAAGGTCAGCCTTCCACTGCGGAGTCAGTGCTCCAAGAGCTTTCCCATGACTATCCTTTGCCTGGAGTTATTTTGCAGTACCGATCGATGAGCAAGCTAAAGTCGACATATACCGATAAATTACCAATGCAGATTAACCAAACTACCAAAAGAGTACACACTAGTTATCATCAGGCCGTCACAGCTACAGGACGTCTTAGTTCCTCAGACCCTAATTTGCAAAATATCCCTATACGTTCCCTAGAGGGTCGTCGGATTAGGAAAGCTTTTAGAGCGCCTTCCGGGACAACTATTATTGCTGCTGACTATTCTCAAATAGAGCTGAGAATAATGGCGCACCTTTCCTCAGATGAGGGCCTTTGTACAGCTTTTAACGAAGGGTTAGATGTTCATCGTGCGACTGCTTCGGAGGTTTTTTCTGAGGAAGTTTCATTGATTACGAGTGATCAGAGAAGAGCGGCTAAGGCTATCAATTTTGGTTTGATTTACGGAATGTCAGCTTTCGGGTTGGCGAAACAATTAGGGATTGATCGGGCTAGTGCTCAAAAGTATATCGATACTTATTTCTGTAGGTATCCGAAAGTGTTGCAGTTTATGGAAGAGACTAAAGCTTCTGCTCGTGAAAAAGAATTTGTAGAAACTGTTTATGGACGCAGGTTATATTTGCCAGACATTAATGCTCGACGAGCCCAGATTCGCCAATATGCGGAGCGCACGGCAATCAATGCCCCGATGCAAGGGACTGCTGCAGACATCATTAAGTTAGCTATGATAAGAGTTTCCGATTGGATACAAAGCTCTGGTGTACATGCAAAAATTATAATGCAAGTCCATGATGAATTAGTCATCGAAGCGGAGACTTCATCTTTGCAGAGTATCATCGACTCTGTTCGGAACATCATGGAGTCCGTGGTCAGTCTTGATGTGCCTCTTTTAGTAGATGTAGGGCACGGAGATAATTGGGAAGAAGCACACTGAAGAAGGATAAAGACGCAATCCCTTCATGAAAAACGTCGTGTTACTATTCAAGTTGATATCGCAGCAAAGTACGGAGAACCCTACTTTGTAGTATTTTAATTTAAGGTAAATTGATGAGGTAGTTTATGATTTTAATCCCCGCTATCGATTTAAAGGGTGGAAAATGCGTGCGCTTAGTGCAGGGAGACATGACAAAGGATACGATTTATTCTGATGATCCTTTAGCGATGGCTGCCCGGTGGGTAGATGAAGGTGCGAAAAGGTTGCATGTCGTTGACTTGGATGGAGCATTTGGTGGCGCACCGGCCAACCAGCAGGTTATTCATGAGATCGCGAGCGCGTTCCCAGAGGTGGAAATACAAGTGGGTGGAGGTATCCGTGATGAAGACACAATACAGTCATATCTTGATGCTGGAGTTAGCTATGTAATTATAGGGACCAAAGCGGTTACAGCACCCCATTTCGTTTCTGATGTCTGTATAGAGTTTCCAAATCATATTATTGTTGGTTTAGATGTGAGAGATGGGAAAGTAGCAATTGACGGTTGGTCCAAGCTTTCCAGGCACAACGCCCTAGATCTTGCCTTACAATTTGAAAATGATGGCGTTGAGGCAATTATTTACACAGACATTGGTAGAGATGGGATGATGATGGGGTTAAACATAGAATCTACTGCGACTTTGGCCCGGGCACTTAAAATACCTGTTATAGCCTCGGGCGGCGTCACCAATCTTGAAGATATTCGGGCGCTGGCTAAAGTTGAAGATGATGGAGTTGCTTGCGCGATCACAGGAAAAGCAATTTATGAGGGGGCCTTAGACTTTGCGGAAGCCCAAAAGCTAGCTGACGAGCTTACAGGCTAGGGAAATGGCAGTTTCAACGCGTATTATTCCTTGTTTAGACGTTGATGCTGGTCGCGTTGTCAAAGGCGTTAAGTTTGTTGACATCAGAGATGCGGGAGACCCTGTTGAAATAGCTCGACGGTACGATGCGCAAGGTGCGGACGAAATAACTTTTCTGGATATTACCGCCAGTAAAGACAACCGCAATACGATGGTGAAAGTTGTGGAGGACGTGGCGTCGGAAGTATTTATACCTCTGACAGTCGGAGGTGGTATAAGAACAGTTGATGATGTCAGGCGGATGCTAATTGCTGGGGCGGATAAGGTTTCTATAAATACCGCCGCAATAGAAAACCCCAAGTTAATTGAAGCTGCCGCTAATTATTTTGGTTCCCAATGTATCGTAGTGGCGCTCGACGCTCGTCGCTCGACGAGTAAGCCTCACTGTTGGGAAATCTATACCCATGGAGGGAGGAAGCCGACCGGCCTGGATGCTGTCGACTGGGCTTGTCAAATGGCCTCGGCAGGTGCCGGCGAAATACTGTTGACGAGCATGGATCGAGATGGCACGCGGGATGGTTATGACCTTGAGTTAACGAGACTGATAGCTGACGCAGTCGAAATCCCAGTTATAGCCTCTGGTGGAGTGGGTAGTCTAAACGATCTCGTTGAAGGTGTTACGGAAGGACGTGCGAGCGCGGTTCTAGCAGCAAGTATTTTTCATTTTGGAGAGTATACTGTGTCTGACGCTAAGGAATTGATGCGCGAGTTTGGTTTGGAGGTACGCTTGTGAATGTTTTAGATGAAGTGAAATGGAATGGCGATGGTCTTATTCCTGCGATTGCGCAGGACTTTGAGTCATTGAAAGTGCTTACTTTAGCTTGGATGAATAAAGAGGCTCTCGCAGCTACAATTAAAGAAGGCCGGGTAGTCTACTGGTCTAGATCAAGGAAAAAATTATGGCGTAAAGGGGAAGAGTCTGGCTTTGTACAAAAAATAAAAGAAATAAGGATAGATTGTGATCAAGATACAGTTCTTTTGAAAGTGCAGCAATTTGGAAATGTAGCTTGCCATACTGGAAGAGAAGTTTGTTTTTATAAACGCTACCATGACGAACAATGGATAGATTCAGAGCCTGTTTTGGTAGATGCCGATGTCATTTACTCCTCCGGCAGTAGAGTGAAGGATTAACCTAGTGTCAGATGTGTTAAAAAAATTAAGTAAAGTCATTGAAGAGCGCTCACAGCTGGACTCGAAAGAATCATATGTGGCGAGTCTATTTGAGTCTGGCTTGGACCAAATTTTAAAGAAGGTTGGCGAAGAGGCTGTCGAAGTTGTACTGGCTGGAAAAAATGATGATGACTATCAAGTTGTATACGAGACTGCTGATTTGTGGTTTCATTCTATGGTTCTTCTGAAATATAGAGGTATTGAACCTTCAGATGTTCTGTCTGAGCTAGCAAGACGTTTTGAACGCTCGGGGCTAGAAGAAAAAGCGAGCAGAAAAAGTTAATATGAAGTTATAGAGAACTAATTAGCTTATATATTGGAGATTGAGATGGGTTTTGGAATAAAAGAGCTGGTAGTTGTCTTGGTGATCGTCGCTTTAGTGTTCGGCACTAAGAAAATAAAAGGTGTAGGTAGTGACGTGGGAGGCTGGATCCGTGACTTTAAAAAAGCGATGAAAGAAGAGCCCACTAGCCCAGTTGACGAAAACAGTGAAGCAAGAACTATAGATGGCGAGGCCATTGTAGATAGCGAGGCTGTTGTTGAAAAAGAACGAGTCTGACACCTAGATACTATGTTTGATATTGGTTTTTGGGAACTTGGTGTTATTTTTGTGATTGCTCTTCTAGTGGTCGGGCCTGAAAAAATGCCTGGGTTAATAAAGGGTGCTGGTCAATGGATCGGTAAAATTCAGAGAACAGTGCGCAGTATGCGTTATGAGATAGAAAAGGAAGCGCAAACGGCCGAATATAGACAACTTAATAAGGAATTTTTGGAAGAAGATAAGCAGCTTAAAGACCTGGCTCGCGAACCTTCAAATGATGGCGTTTCTTCTCAGGACCAGCCTTCACAGGCTCCGGATGAAAAACTAGCTAACGACAAATAAATTTCACTTACTCGTTTAAAGAAGTTATCGGCTCTTACCCATGTTTTTTAGAAAAAATAAAAATAAACAAGATGCCTCTTCAGCTGAAAGTGATAGCGAATCTTCTACTAAGGAGCAAACTTTTGTATCTCACCTAGTGGAGATGAGAGATAGGCTGCTAAAAGCAATTGCGTGCGTCTTCGTGGTTTTGCTGTGCCTGTTTCCTTTTTCTAATTTTCTTTATGGCTTGATTGCCGAGCCGCTATTAGTCCATTTAAGTGGATCGAGCACAATGATAGCTACCCAAGTAGCCTCTCCATTTTTGGCTCCTTTCAAACTAACAGCTTTCGTCGCAGTAGTGGTTTCTGTTCCCTATATTTTTTTTCAAGCTTGGTCTTTTGTCGCTCCAGGGCTTTATATGAAGGAGCGCCGGTTAGCTTTGCCCCTAATTGTTTCAAGTACTATTCTTTTTTATCTTGGAATAGCGTTCGCTTATTACGCCGTTTTTCCTTTAGTCTTTGGTTTCTTTACTTCAGTGGCACCAGAGGGAGTCACTATTATGACTGATATTTCGCATTATCTTGATTTTGTGTTGAAGATTTTTTTGGCATTCGGCGCGGCTTTTGAAGTACCCGTTGCTACTTATTTAATTGTTAGGAGCGGCCTGTCAACTGTTGAGTCGCTTGGAAAGAAAAGACCATATATCATAGTAGGTTCTTTTGTCTTAGGTATGATTCTAACTCCACCAGATGTGATATCTCAGACAATGTTAGCGCTACCGATTTGGGTTCTTTATGAAATCGGTTTATTAATGTGTAAGTGGACTATTCCAGTCGAAGGATCTGGCGATAAGCAATAAAAAGCTCACGCCGATCTTTTTATAGTATTTATTTTTTCAGTACCTGCAATTAATAAAATATCCGCTGGCTTCCGAGCAAATATTCCATTCGTCACTACTCCTGTAATTTGGTTAAGTTGGGTTTCTAAATCTACAGGTGCATTTATTTTTATATTATGTATATCCAAAATATAATTACCGTTATCCGTTAGAAAGTTTTCTCTCCATCTTGGGGTTCCTCCCAGTTTAGCAATTTCCCTCGCGACATAACTTCTGGCCATCGGGATAACTTCAATAGGAAGAGGAAAACTACCCAGTTGGCTAACTAGTTTCGTGTCGTCAGCGATACAGACAAAGAGCTTGCTCGCCGCCGCCGTAATTTTCTCTCTTGTAAGTGCTCCACCTCCTCCCTTTATCAGGTGCCTATGATTGGTTGCCTCGTCAGCCCCATCTACATATACATCCAATTGCGTGACAGAATCTAAAGGAATGATTGGGACACCTAGTTCTCGTAATTTTTTCTCCGTAGCATCGGAACTAGCAACAGCTCCTTGGATTCTTGATTTTATTTTACCTAATTCTGCTATAAAACAGTCTGCAGTAGTGCCTGTTCCAACACCTACAAAAAAATCATCTTCTATATATTTGATAGCTGCTTTTGCAACAGCTTCTTTCTTTTCAATTTGAGTAGTCATATCCATTCCTGATAATAAAAAAATATTTAACCAAAGGAAATGTTATCTTATTACGATGAAAAACAACTATCCAGACTTGATTCGTGAGGCTTCAGTATACGACGTTGCCACAAAGACGCCATTAGACTTTGCCCCTTTGATTTCTAAGCGCACGGGTTCTCAAATATGGTTTAAGCGAGAGGATTTACAGCCAGTTTTCTCTTACAAAATCAGGGGCGCTTATAATTTAATGTCATCGCTTTCGGATGAGACGATGCGTTCGGGAGTAGTGGCGGCTTCAGCTGGCAATCATGCACAAGGTGTTGCTCTATCAGCTAAAAAGCTCGGAGTGAAAGCAACCATTGTGATGCCTAAAACGACTCCAGAGATTAAAGTGGAAGCGGTTGTTCGTTTAGACGGGCATGTGATCTTGCACGGGAATAGCTATGATGATGCTAGTGATTATGCTCAGAAATTTGCGCTAGAGAAAAACATGCCTTACATCCCTCCATATGATCATCCATTGGTTATTGCGGGGCAAGGAACGGTTGGCTTAGAAATACTAGAACAATCTGCAACCTTACCTGATGCTATTTTTGTGCCAGTGGGTGGAGGTGGTTTAATTAGCGGAGTAGCGGCGTACGTAAAATCGGTTGCGCCTACTGTTAAAATCATAGGAGTCGAGCCTGCCGAAGCGGCAAGTATGACCGCTGCTTTATCATCTCGGCAGAGAGTTACTCTCGATCATATTGGAATCTTTGCGGACGGCGCCGCGGTAAAGCAAGTTGGAGAGGAGAATTTCCGCATAGCGAAAGAGCATGTCGATGAAATGCTGACTGTCTCTATAGATGAAATGTGCGCTGCAGTTAAGGATATTTTCGAAGAAACGAGGTCCATAGCAGAGCCGGCGGGAGCCTTGGCTCTGGCCGGAGCAAAGCAGTACATTACAAAACATCCTAATATCATAACTAATTCCGTTGCTATATTGAGTGGGGCGAACGTCAATTTTGATAGGCTAAGGCATATAGCGGAATTAGCTGAGCTTGGCGAACAGCGTGAGATCTTAATTGGCGCAACTCTGCCTGAAGTGGCAGGAACCTTTAGAGATTTTTGTCATGCTCTCGGTCCACGTCTTATTACAGAGTTTAATTATAGAATGTCGAACGAAAATACAGCGGCTGTTTTTGCTGGGGTGAAGGTTAAAAATAGAGATAAAGAGCGTGAGATTCTAATGGATAATCTTACTGATAAGGGTTATCTACCGATTGACATGACCGATGATGAAGTTGCGAAAATGCACCTTCGTTTCATGGTTGGTGGTCGTAGCAGCGTTCCTATAGAAGACGAGCGACTACTGAGGTTCGAGTTTCCTGAAAGAGCTGGGGCGTTGCTCCATTTCCTTTCACACTTAGGTGATAAATGGAATATAAGTTTATTTCACTATCGTAATCATGGTGCAGCATATGGACGAGTTTTGATGGGGATCCAAGTCCCTGAGTCTGATTTTGCCGATTTTGAAAATACGCTTTCTAGTCTTGGATTCCCCTACGAAAATGAGACAATGAATCCGGCTTATCGTTTGTTTTTGAATTGATTTAAAACACTGAGTTGTTGTTATCAATGTTATTGAGCTATGCTCTTCATGAGAGCTGTTGATATATAAGGAGGTTGGAAAATTCAAGACGATCCGCTTAGTGAATTTACAAGTCGTCCTTATTTCAAGGCGTCTTTCCTCGTTTTCGATCTAAAAGCGACCCATGAATTTTATACAGAGATTCTAGGGTGCCGTGTTATCGCAGAGACGGACACTCTTTTAGAAATGGATTTCTTTGGAAATCGTATAGTTGCTAGACTTGCAAGCAGTAGACTTTCAAAATCTGAGAGCCGTATTGGTTTGGGAGAAGAATCCTTTCCTGTGTTTGGATTGGTGATGAGCTGGAAGGATTGGCATAGAGCTGTTGATCACATGAATTATATCGGTGTTGATTTCAAAGTCGCGCCTTATACGACTAGCAAAGGTACCAAGGAAGAAAGTGCTATTTTTTGTCTTTACGACCCTTCTGATAACATATTAGAGTTCAGGGCATATAGAAACATCTAATCTGCAGTCGATTCTTTGCTAAATATTTTAGAGAGTTGTTTGCCTGGGTCAGGAGCTTTCATAAACGCTTCCCCTACCAGGAATGAGTTAATTCCCCCATCTAGCAGCATTCGCACGTTACTGGGAGAATGTATACCAGACTCGGATACTACCAGCCGCTCTTTTCCGATGGTCTTACATAAGGTTAGACTCGTACGAAGGTCAGTTTCAAAGGTTTTCAGGTTACGATTGTTTATTCCAATGATAGCCTCCGAAATGGGTTCTGCTCGTGCCAGTTCATCAGCTGTATGTACCTCAATGAGAACATCCATACCTAGTTGTATTGCCTCTTCAGAGAGCTCTTTAAGCCGCTCATCTGACAGGCACGCGACTATCAGTAAGACGCAGTCTGCACCGAGTAGGCGCGATTCAGATATCTGATAGCTGTCTATCATGAAGTCTTTTCTCAATATAGGGAGATTACAAGAATTTTTCGCCGATATTAAATCAGCATCACTGCCTTGAAAAAAAGGTACATCAGTTAGAACGGAGAGACAGCTTGCTCCTGCAGCTTCATAGGATCTAGCGATCTCTGCGGGGTTATAGTTCGAACAAATGACCCCTTTGCTTGGCGATGCTTTTTTACACTCGGCGATTACTGCAGGCCGCTTCTTTTGTATAGTAGCAATGAGCTTGGTTTTGAAGCCACGAGGTTTTACCACACCAGAAATTTCGGCATTAATTTCAACGCGAGATTTTTTCCGCTTCCGTTCTAGTACTTCAAGTCTTTTAGACTCTATTATTTGCGTAAGTATATCTTTCATAGTGTTGCGTTTACTGTTTAAAAGAGTTCGTGTAGTTAATGAAGTCTGAAAACTTTTTAGCAGCTTTACCTTCAATGAGAGCATTTGAAGCCATTTGAACACCTGAGCCAAGATCCGAGACAAGGCCACCTACATATAGTGCCGCTCCTGCATTTAACGCGACTACATTGTGGGCAGGACCTCTCTCTCCACTAAATATCTGATTGATTATAGATAAGCTTTCGCTAGGACTTGTCGCCAATAAGGCTTGGTTAGTTTTTTCTTGCTGTATATTGAAGTCATCGGGCTTTATTTGGAAATGCTTGACGACTCCGTCCTTTACCTCGGCTACTGTTGTTGATGCTGAAATGCTTATCTCATCCATACCATCGGCAGCACAAACTATAAGCGTATGCTTCGTTCCTAGTGTCTTTAATACATCAGCGATTTTTGTGACCCACATCGGTGAGAATACTCCTATCACTTGCCGATCAGCACTTGCAGGATTAGTCATCGGACCTAAGATATTAAATAAGGTTCGAGCTCCAATTTGTTTCCTTACTTTCCCTGCATGTCTTGTAGCCCCATGATGGGCGGGCGCGAACATAAAACCGATTCCATTAGCATGTATACATTTAACTACTTGTTCGGGAGATAATGCTATAAGCGCACCCGCTGCCTCCAGCACATCTGCGCTGCCACTTGTGCTACTAGCTGCCCTATTTCCATGTTTTGCTACGAGCCCGCCACATGCCGCAGTAACGAAAGCTGCAGCAGTAGATATATTGAAGCTGCTACTGCCATCTCCGCCAGTACCACAGGTATCTATTAAAGGTGCAAGACCAACATCCACTTTTGTAGCAAATTTACGCATCACCGTGACAGCTGCTGAGATCTCATCGGTGGTTTCTTCTTTCATTTTTAATGCGATTAAAAATGCGGCTATTTGTACGTCAGAAATCGCACCGGACATCATTTTGGTCATTATTGTAGTCATTTCACCGTAGGAGAGATCATCACCGTCAGCTACTTGCTTTATATTTCTACTAATGTCCACTTAGCCTACCTTATCGTTTTAAAAAATTTTTGAGCAACAGATGACCATGTTCAGTTAAGATTGATTCAGGGTGAAATTGTATACCAAACAAAGGTAAGTCGAGATGCCTAATACCCATAATTTCGTCTATTTCTCCATTTGGAAGCTTTGTCCATGCAGTGATCTTAAAGCACTCAGGCAGTGATTTTTGGTCTACGATTAATGAGTGATAACGCGTCGCTGTATAAGGGCTTGGAAGGCTCTCGAAAAGGTCTTTTTTATTATGGTGGATTAATGAAGTCTTCCCATGCATAACTTGACGTGCATGTGTAATTTTTCCGCCAAAGGCTTGCCCTAAACTTTGGTGGCCAAGACACACGCCAAGTATAGGTATGACTTTACTGAACTTTATTATTGTATCAATCGATATTCCCGCTTCATTTGGGGAGCAAGGGCCTGGTGATATGACAATATGAGTAGGTGCAATTTTGCTAATGTCCGAAGTTTTTATTTCATCGTTCCTTACAACTCTAACGTCTTCTCCTAATTCCCCCAAATATTGAACCAAGTTATAAGTAAAAGAGTCATAGTTGTCTATCATTAGGATCATGTTAATTCATCAACTTTTTTCTATTTCATCTAGATCGCCACAGAGTTTCTTTATTAATGAAGGGAGAAACTCTAGACTGTCAATCATGATGCTCGGGTCATACATTTTTAGATCAATACCACCGTGGTATCCATAACTAACGCATATCGAATAAACATCAGCATTTTTTGCAGCTCGCAGATCTGTAATCGAATCTCCGACCATCACAGTATTGTTGCGATCGCTGTTTGTTTGCTCGATTGCATGGATAATTGGCAGAGGGTTAGGTTTTTTTTCTTTGAGGCTATTTCCTCCAAGAAGGATGTCAAACAGGTGGGCTAACCCCGCTTTTTCTAATAATGGCAATGCATACTCATAAGGTTTGTTAGTGATGCACCCTAGTTTGAAGCCTGCAGACTTTAACTCATCCAAAGATTCTAGAGCTCCTGAATATATTATAGAATCGACGAATAAATTTTCGCTATAGTGCTTGCAAAAGCCGTTGTAGACCTTTGAGAAATAATTTTCTGGTGCCACGCCATCTATTTCTTTTGTAATCGCTCTATGCATTAATTTATCTGAACCTTCACCAATATAGGCGCGCGCAGTGAGCTCTGATATCGGTGCGATGTTAGAAGCCTTTAGACCATTATTAACTGCGGAGCAGATATCGGGGGCAGTATCGATTAGAGTGCCATCGAGATCAAATAGGACTAATTTCTCAGACATTTTAGGAATTAGTGTCTAGTTTTTTTCTAAGCTCAGAGATGGCTTTCTTGTAGTTAGATTGATTGAAGATGGCTGACCCAGCAACAAAAGTATCTGCTCCAGCTAAGCCGATGTCTCCAATATTATCTACGTTAACTCCACCGTCAACTTCAAGTCGTATGGGACAACGTGAATCGTCGATTAGCTTTCTCACAGCACTTATTTTAGTCAAGGTGCTTTTAATGAAGGACTGGCCGCCAAACCCAGGGTTTACCGACATTAAGAGTATAATGTCCAGCTTATCCATAACATGTTCAAGGTAGCTTAGAGATGTGGCAGGGTTTAGGACTAGGCCGGCTTTACAACCACCGTCTCTGATTTGCTGAAGATTTCTGTCCACATGTTCGCTCGCCTCCGGGTGAAACGTAATGCTGCTAGCTCCGCTTTCAATGAAATCGTCTATCAGTCTATCTACTGGCTTCACCATGAGATGGACATCGATGGGCGTCGAAATACCATGCGCCCGTAATGCTTTGCAAACCATTGGTCCGATTGTTAAATTTGGCACGTAATGGTTATCCATTACATCAAAGTGAATCCAGTCAGCTCCCGCGTTTACGACCGCTTCTACTTCCTCGCCCAGTCTGGCGAAGTCAGCGGACAGGATGGATGGTGCTATGGTTGGAGAAAACTTCATTTTTAACCCTAGTTCCGGCTACGATATTTTTGATTTTATCAGTACCCAAGTTTTAATTTTTGGTGAAAGCTATCGCATTATTAATGATACTCTACTGAATTGACAAAATTAATCACTAATTCTCTTCAAGAAGAGTGTGATGATTGGCCTATGAAGACGGCCTAGTTCTTTTTATGCTCCAGTATGGCCCAATTTACGTGTTCAAGAACCATTTCGTCTGGGAAAGTTAGTCTTTTCTCGAGCGCTTGTAGTACTTCTGGTGATGTTGGGGCATTCCCTAAGGCTATCGCAAGATTACGTATCCATTGAGGATAACTTACTCTTCTTATAGCAGATCCTATTGTTATCTTTTCAAACTCGTCTTCGTCTAGAAGAAACAGATCTGTGAGTTTGGTCTTTTCGAGACCATGCCGGGGTGTAAAATCCGTCACAGCAGTTAATTTCGCATACTTGTTCCAAGGACAAAACAATTGACAGTCGTCGCAACCAAATATTCTATTTCCAATAGATTTTCTAAATTCAATAGGGATCGATTTTTTTGATTCTATAGTTAAGTAGGAAATGCAACGGTTAGCATCAAGCTGGTAAGGGGCGATGATTGCTTTTGTTGGACAAACATCAATACACTCCCTGCAGGTTCCACAATGGTTTTTAGGCGCGACTTTTGAAGGTTCTAACGGGATGTCGGTAAAAATTTCTCCTAGAAAAAACATGGAACCATCTTTTTTACTTAGCAAATTAGTATTTTTCCCGATCCAGCCTAGGCCGCTATTTCGGGCTAGCGCTCGTTCTAATACGGGCGCACTATCAGTAAATACGCGATAACCAAGAGAACCGACGAGATCTTGGATACTATTTGCAAGTTTCTTCAATTTGGATCTTAAAACTTTGTGATAGTCGCGGCCCAATGCGTAACGCGAGACATAAGCGATATCAGCTTTTTCGAGAGCCTTAATTGAATCGTCAAGGTCCACACTGAGATAGTCGCACCGAACGGATATGACAGACAATGTCCCAGGTATTAGTTTTTGGGGATCATATCTTTTTGGAGCATTCTGTTCCAAGTATGCCATTGAGCCGTGGTACCCCTTATCTAACCAAGATTCGAGGTAACTAATGTCCGAATCCAACTCGAGACTTGCGATTCCAACATCCTGAAAGCCCAGTTCAGACGCCCAAGTTTCGAGCTTCGAAACCATGTCTTCTTGGGAAAATTTTACTGGTAATACTATAGGTTTCATGAATTAAAATGCGTATTTCTACTTTCCCTTGGGAGCTAGAATTTATTTTTTATGTGCCCAACACATAGTTATTAATATATCCTACTCGATATTGTCTAAGTTTTTATAATGCGCTGTGGCTAATAAGTGGGTGAAAATATGATTGAGCTGTTCAGAACCTGGTATGACCGTTATTTCTCAGACCCTCAAGCGGCATTATTAGTAACTGTACTGTTATTGTCATTTGGATGCTTGGCATTTTTTGGTGAAATGCTGGCGCCTTGTCTTGCCTCTGTAGTGATAGCCTATCTTCTCGAAACTTCTGTTTGTTCCCTTCAGAGACTCGGTTTTGGAAGGAATTTAGCTGCAGGAGTTGTATTTACGGTATTCATCTTAGCTTTGATTCTTCTTGTTGGTGGTTTAGTTCCACTTTTATCTTCGCAGTTAACTAGTTTTGTGCGTGATTTGCCTGGTACCATTAACGTTTGGCGAGAGGCTTTATTGCAACTGCCAGAAACCTATCCAAATTTCTTGTCTGCTGAGCAGATAGATGCTTTAACAGGCAGCGTCCGGACAAAAATTAGCAGTTTGGGGCAGAATGCACTTACTTTCTCTATTGCATCTATCCCCGCAATGGTGACTTTGCTGGTTTACTTAGTGCTAGGGCCGGTCTTGGTCTTTTTTCTCTTAAAGGATAAAACACAAATCTTAGCTTGGTTGTTGAGTTATCTTCCGCAAGACCGAATGGTGCTATCTTCTATTTGGAGAGACGTTGATCGGCAGATAGGTAACTATGTCCGTGGAAAGTTTTACGAGATTTTAATAGTAGGACTAGTTTCTTATGTTTGCTTTGCGTCTTTAGGTCTTTCATATGCGCCGCTTCTTGCAGTTTTGACTGGAGTATCCGTGATCGTCCCGTACATTGGAGCGGTTGTGGTAACGGTGCCGATTACGGTCGCGGCCTATAGTCAATTTGGTTTAGTAGGCGATCAGTTTTTCTGGACGATGGTCGTTTATGGCATTATCCAAGCTTTAGATGGGAACTTATTAGTGCCCTTACTCTTTTCAGATGTTGTTAATCTTCATCCTATAGCAATAATAATATCCATTCTGGTTTTTGGCGGACTTTGGGGGTTCTGGGGAGTTTTTTTTGCTATTCCTTTGGCGACGTTGGTGCACTCCCTCCTAAATGCTTGGCCTAGAACTTAATTTTTGCGATAAAGGTCTATTATTACAAACATGTAACGCCCTCTTAGCGGTCTAGCCTTGTTCTAATATGCTCTAGAAGTTAATATCACTGTTTTATTCGATTAGCTCTTTATATGGTTTCTATTCAAGGCAGTATCGTTGCAATTGTGACTCCCATGAAGTCAGGTTGTGGACCCGAGACAGAAATTAACTTTTCTAGGCTTGCTGAGTTAATTGATTTTCATGTGGAGAACCAGACGGATGGGATAGTTGTCGCTGGTACTACAGGGGAATCTGCTACGTTAACTGAGCAAGAGCATTGTGATTTGATTGCGTACGCAGTTAAGCTTGCTAAGGGACGTATTCCGGTGATTGCGGGTACGGGCGCAAATTCTACTCACGAGGCTATCCGGCTTACTGATTTTGCCAAAGAAGCCGGGGCGGATGCTTGCTTGCTGGTGACCCCTTACTACAATAAACCTACGCAAGAAGGGCTCTATCTGCATCACAAGATGATCGCTGAGTCAGTTGCGATACCACAAATTTTATACAACGTACCAGGTAGAACTGCTTGTGACATGCTTCCTGATACTGTTGGTCGGTTGTCTGGTGTTGCTAATATTATCGGGGTTAAGGAAGCTACTGGTGATTTGTCACGTGTAGCTGCTATTAAGTCAAAGTGTCGGGAAGGCTTTTTGTTATTTAGCGGGGATGATGAGACTGCCTGTGATTTTATGCTTGAAGGAGGCGATGGAGTGATATCTGTTACCACTAATGTGGCGCCTAAGAAAATGCATGATCTTTGCATTGCGGCTAAATGTGGTCAGAGTGACCTTGCAAGGGAGATCGATAGACAATTAAATGCTTTGCACAAAAATTTGTTCTTAGAAGCTAACCCGATTGCAGTGAAATGGGCTTTAGCCGAAATGGGTATGGTTGATCAAGGTATCAGACTGCCGTTAACTTGGCTTTCTAGTCCCTATCATGATCAGGTTCGAGACGCACTACGCCAAGCGGAAGTTTAGTTTTTTACATCGGGTTAGAGTTTAATTTGAGTAGCTATTTTTAGGCTACCAGCACAAAGGAAATTATTTTATGTCTAGAATTCTACTGGCAATACTGGTTACGTTATTACTACTAACCGTGGGTTGCAGTAAAATCGTTCAAAGTTTGGATCAAGTGAGGACAGACAATAAAAAATCTTACGAGAAGGCAAAAACTCTGCCTGATCTTGAGATACCTCCTGGTTTAAGTACGGAAGCCATTAATGACCGAATGGTTGTGCCTGAAGGAGGTGAGGTAGCGCGTTATTCTACCTATCAAGATAGGAACAGCTCATCATCGGACATCCCGTCTGCAAACGAGAACGAAAATCGCGCTATTAAACTCTTGGATAATGAGCACTCATTGACGCTATCCTCAAGTCTTATTTCGGCATGGCCAATATTGAAAAATTTTATCGAAGGGGAGGGCTATGCTCTTGATCTGGATGACGCAGAACTGGGTATTATGGAAACAGCATGGAAGTTTGGCTCGAAAATAAAAAGAGAAAAGATAAAAATATTTGGAGAGGATGGGCTAAATTCTGCAACTCTTTTTATTGCACTTGAGACTGAAGAGCTTGAGAGTCAAGGAGATGACCTCGAGTGGCGGCGGCAACCAAGAAAAGTGCAAAGTGAGCGTGAATTCGTAGATAAGCTTTTTACGTATATACGACCTGAGTCAGGTTTAGATTCTCAAGAGCCTGTGCTCCTGGAAAGTCGAGCGAATGATTCGACCGCAGCGGTACGCCTACCTAATACTGATTTGACGCCCATTCCCAGAGAAACGGGTGTTAGCCAGCTGATTAACGTGGGCGCGGGAAAGGTTTATTTGGCACTGAAGCAGGGCTATGATGCGTCTTGGAAAACGATAGGTGCCGCTCTTGAAGATGGAGATATAAAAGTAAAAACCGCAGATAAGAGCCGAGGGGTCTATGTCATTTCCAGAAACCCTCGGATGGGCTCGGACCAGAAAGAAAAATCCGGGGTATGGCGAAAAATGAAGTTTTGGAAAAAAGACAAACAGAAGGAATTACAAATAAGTCTCACCGGAGTGACTGATAAAACTGAAGTGGTTGTTCTTGATTCTAGTGGTAGATGGGTAACAGGAGCGGAGTCCGATAATTTGTTACAAATGCTGCATGACACGGTAAATCGGAGCAGCCGCTAGCTTTACAGATGCGTTTTTGTGTTGTAGCTAGTGGCAGTAAGGGTAACTGTTTACTTGTACAGGAATCCGATACTTCGATACTAATAGATTGTGGATTTTCTTCAAAAAAGCTTGCGCGACTTTTGGAGCCTAGAGGTTTTCATCTAGACGGCCTTGATGCGATATTTATCACCCACGAGCATAACGATCATGTTGGAGGCGTAAGAAGCGTTGCCAAAGGCCTTGATATTCCTGTTTATGGGACATCTGGAACGATACGTTCCTCGGAGCAAGCTCTTCAAGGTTTGACAGAAGTCTTAGAGCTTTCCCCATCAAGTTCTGTTTTGATCGGAGATCTGGAAATCGAGCCGGTAATCGTTCCCCACGATGCTAGACAGCCATGTCAGTATATTGTAAACGGGTCTAATCAGAGGCTCGGTATGCTCACAGACATTGGTCACATCACTCCATTTGTCATAGAGCAGTATAAAAATTTAGATGGGTTTGTTTTAGAGTTCAACCACGATACTGCTTTAATGAAGAAAAGCGCTTACCCCCCTGTTCTTCAGGAGCGAATAGCGGGTGCATATGGTCATCTTAGCAATAGTCAGTCGGAAAATTTCCTTGAAAACTTAGATTTAACCCAGCTACGATTTTTAGTTGCGGCACATTTGAGTCAACAAAATAATTCACCGGAACATGTCAGGGAGTGTCTAGATAGAGTTTTATCTTCGGAAGTAGTTCAACATATCGCTAGTCAAGAAGAGGCCTCGCCGTGGTTCGATTTGCACATTGGGTGAACAGCTTAATTTAACGCTTTTTTACGAATCGCATTAGCCTTTTTTTCTTCACCAGTTGCCGTTTGGTAAGCTGGTTTTTTCGTCCAGAATAGGGATTTTCCCCCTTGAGGAAGAAAAATTTTATAGGGGTGCCGACCAGATTTAACTCCTGTCTAAAAAAATTTTCTAGAAATTTTTTGTAGCTCTCTGGTAGTTTGTCTCCTTGATTTCCATGTATGATTATTTTGGGCGGATTGCTCCCGCCCATATGCGCGAACCTTAGTTTTATTCTCCTACCTTGGACCATTGGAGGTTGGTGCGTATCGAGCGCCTTAATTAAAATTTTTGTTAGGTCGTTTGTCTTATGTTTTTGAATTGACGCGGCTGCTGCTCTGTTTATTGAGTCAAACATCGCTTTAAGACCGGTGCCGCGGAGGGCGGAAATGAAGCATATTTCGGCGTAGCGAGCAAATCTTAATCTCCTATCTAGGGCTTTGCGGCAGTCATCACGAACCTCCTCGGAGAGGTTATCCCATTTATTTACTACTATCACAATTGATCGCCCACTATCTATAGCTAGCCCTAAAAGATTCAGATCTTGGTCTGTTATAGGTTCACGTGCATCAATAACTAAGAGAGCAATATTGGCGCGATCTAAAGCTTGTAACGTTTGCATGACGCTGAACTTTTCTGCAATACCGTCAGTTTTTCCTTTTTTTCTTACACCAGCAGTATCAACAATTACATAGGACTGTTCATCTCTCATGTAGTCAAATTCAACGCTATCTCTTGTGGTGCCAGGGATGTCGCTAGTGATCATCTTTTCGTCACCCAGAACACGATTAACGAGTGTTGACTTGCCTACGTTGGGTCTTCCAAGCACAGCTATTCTAATCTGGTCCAAGTTCTCAGCTTCAGTTTCATAGTAGGAAGCTGTTTCCCATTGACTTGTTGCCAATTCGATTAGAGAGATTAGACCTTCTCCATGGGCAGCAGATATTGGGATGATAGGCCCAATCTGAAGGTGGCTAAATTCCGAAAGAGTCAGATCGAAATCCAAGCCTTCAGTCTTATTCACAGCTACTGTAACAGGAATATTGAACTTTCTGAGTTCATCAGCGAGCATGATGTCGGAAGCGTTTGAACCAGCTCTACCATCTACGACAAGGATTATTGCGGCACATTCTTTGGCCATTTGAAGTGCTTTAGACGCCGCCGCAGCGCTGAGCTCATCTTCATCGACGCTGTCAATTCCCCCGGTATCTATGACTATGTATCCAGCATCACCAATCTTACCGACTCCGACTTTTGGATCTCGCGTTAGTCCCGAAATATTTGCCACTAGCGCGCTCCTAGTGCGCGTTACCCTATTAAATAGTGTGGATTTTCCAACGTTAGGTCTGCCGATTATCGCAATAGTCGGTTTGAGTTCAATAGTTTCATCCTGAGGGGGTAACACGGGAAGTTCTAGCAGTACTAGGTTTATGGCGCACGGGTTGCAGTTACCCGGCCTTCTGATGAAAAGATAATAGCCATGTCTGAAGCATTAAGTGCCTTGCTCAAAACTCTACTTTTGTCAAAGCGTTGTTTGCTAATGAAATCCCCGTTTTTTGCATCCATCCAATAGGTATAGCCTTCATAATCGGATATTATAACTTTCCCATTATAGTAAGTAGGTCCAGTTGGGTACCTCTCTTTTAAGGTTTCTTTTTTCCAAACTGAAGCCCCAGTAGCTGTGTTTAGAGCCCAAATAGCGCCGTCAGCAGCAGTTACGTATACTAAATTTCCACCGACTGAAATCCCTGCGAAAGATGATATCTCTCTCGTCCATTTTATAGTGCCATCAAGGGAGGATATTGCAGATATGCCACCGTTAAAGCTTGCGGCAAACACAGTATCTCTTAGGACTATTGGTTCTGAGTCGACATCCACCATCCGCTCTAGATCAGAACGGCCACTGGCAATAGCGAGTGGGCTATCCCATTTAGCTTGCCCAGTTTTTAGGTTCAACGCCACAAATCGACCACTATCAAATCCAGCATAAACGTTATCTCCGCTGATAACGGGCGCTGCATTTCCTCGTAAGGTAAGGGAAGGAACTGTCCGGTCGTAATTCCAGAGCTCTTCTCCTGTCTCAGAGCGTAGGCCATATAATTTTCCATCTCCGGTTCGTACAACGGTTATATTATTAAATGCTTGTGGTGCACCAAGGACTTCACTTGATACACGTGCAACCCATCTTATTTTTCCTGTTTTTGCATTTCTGGCAATTACACGTCCATCGCCAGTTCCTATTAGAACCATTCCATCTCCGCTGCCAGGGGCGCTTGTGTAGATGATATTCTTATCGTGTATTTCCCAGATAGTTGAGCCGTTGGATGTATCTATAGCTGCGAGTTGGCCATCTTTTGATGTAACGTATAGGTAGGCTCCTATAATTATCGGTTTAAGGTTTAAGTAGAGATTGTCAGATCCTTTACCTATTTTTTTTGACCAGATAGTCTCGATTGTCGTCTTCGGACTATATGAAGCACTTAATATCCCAGTATCCGCTGGAGCTTTTCCGGAAACTTTTCCAGAAACAAAGGCTTTTAATGAAGCACTTTCCTTAAATTTAGTAACAGTTCCACAAGAAATGAGCGATAGAGACACCAAGAAGACGCAACAACATCTTGTTAAATTTGATATCACTACTTAGTCCTCACTAAATTATTTTTAATATCGTTGAGCTTTAGACTGAGATTGTTCGAGTCTTGTCCGGTAAGTACATTCTTGGCGATCGCTTTTTGGTACAAGGAGAGTGCACTTTTCAGGTCCCCTCTGGCTTTCATTATATCTCCTTGAAGTTCTAACAAATGGTTTGTCAGATCCATAGAACTGGACTTCTCAAGAACCTTTTGAGAGTCATCAGCTTTACCTTCGCTTAACAGAATCCTTGCTAGTCTTTCCCGTGCAACATTACCGGTGTTTAAGTCAGAGCTTGATTCGATGAGGGCTATTAATGTGTTTTTAGCAACATCATAATCTCCTTTTTCAAAAGAAATTTTTGCTAAGAAAAGGCTTGAGAGTTCTGCATAGCTCGATTGGGTATCTGTCTTTATAATTTCCGACCCTATTTCAAAGGCATCTTCGAACCTCTTCTGGTCGACTGCGAGCAGTAGTTGAGAATAGTTAAGCGAAGAGTTTTCAGCGGAGTCATGTTTATAAGACATCCATAGGTTTCGTCCTCCGAATGAGCCTGCGACTAGTATGGAAAGGATGACTACAAACTTACCATATTGACCCCATAGTTGGCGGATGCGATCTAGCGCTTCATCTTCAGTGGTGTAATCGTTCACTTTTTAATTTCCATTTTTTATGGTCTAGAAACTGATTGTCGGGGTGAAATTATAGCGTTATTCAGCACTCGTGTGGGAATCCCTTTTAAGGTGTTTAGTCTTGCAGGAACTGCTCTAACACCTCTTCGAGTTCACTAATGCTGCAAGTGGTTTGTTCAGCCCGTGTGCGCAAGGGTTTTACGGTCACTTGATTCTCCTTTATTTCGTCCTCACCTATTAAGATTGCAACCTTAGCACCACTTCGGTCAGCTTTTTTTAAGCGCGCTTTCAGTTTTCCTTCGGAGGCATGTAGCTGGATGGAGAGATGCGGATAAGAATCTCTTAATAGTTCAGCGAACTTTAGCGCTTCATCGTCTAAGTCATTTTCAGTAGCGCAAATATAAAGATCTGTTGTTAATCGAGCATCAAGAGGATTTTGAAGGCTTTGAAGCTCGAGAAGCCGCTCTAAACCCATAGCAAGTCCAATCGCCGGGACAGCCGATCCCCCCATGAGTTCAACTAAGTTGTCGTAACGCCCACCTGCACACACTGTGCCTTGAGCTCCCAGCTCCTCGGTAATCCATTCAAAGACGGTTCCATTATAGTAGTCTAGTCCTCGTACTAGCCGAGGATTTACCACGGCATTAATTCCATATTTTTCTAAGATATTCTGAAATTTTTGAAAGTGCAGTCGAGATTGTTCATCAAGAGAATCAAGTAATGAAGGTGCGCTCCTGATAATGTCTTTGAGGGACGGATTTTTACTATCAAGGATTCTAAGAGGATTCTTTTGCAGACGTAAAACACTCTCCTCGTCAAGTTTATCTAAATGTCCACTAAAGTAACTCACCAGTTTTTCTTTGTACTGCTTTCGGCTATCAGCATCACCTAGTGAATTGATTTCTAGGCGCAAGTCTCGAATGCCTAGCTCGCTCCAAAGTCTTCTCGTCAGTAAAATTAACTCAGCGTCAGCTTCCGGCGCCCCAGAACCAAAAAACTCCACACCCACTTGATGGAACTGTCTTTGTCTTCCTCTTTGTGGTCGTTCGTGGCGGAACATCGGGCCCATATACCATAGCCTCTGAGGGATCTGTTGGAGCAAGCTATTTTCCAAGGCCGCCCTTACGCATCCAGCTGTGCCTTCGGGGCGGAGAGTAATAAAATCTCCATTTTTATCGGCAAAAGAATACATCTCTTTTTGGACTATATCAGTTTGGTCTCCAATAGATCTTTGGAACACATCTGCTTTTTCAACTATGGGGAGTCTAATTTCTCGGTAGGCATAAAGGTTTAAAACAGAAGAAATCCTGTGTTCGAGTTTCGTCCAGCTAGAGGACTGTTGCGGCAGTATGTCACTCATTCCTCTTATTGCTTTCAGTGTTTTTTTCAACAGCATTCCTTTTTTAGGTGAAAAATACAATGCTCGGCCAGCATTACTTTTCTATAGACTATCATAAGGTTATATAGTTAAGCTCCTTAAGCGGTGGCTAAAATTAAGAGCTTAGTCTACCCGTTTGCTAGAGGCTAGACTGCGCTTTTTAGAGGTGACGTTCCCCACCAATTGACCGCACGCGGCATCTATATCACTACCTCTGGTTTTGCGGGTAATAGTAATAATTCCTGATGCGGATAATCGCTCTCGGAAAGCATCTATGTCGCTTTCGGAAGATCTGGCGAAATGGTTACCCTTAAATGTATTGAAAGGAATTAAGTTGACTTTTGCCGGAATTCCGCTGAGTAACTGTGCAAGACGACGGGCTTCCGAAACGCTATCATTGACACCTTTTAACATAACATACTCGAAAGTTATTGGGTTATCGTTAGTCGCTCTACTATATTCTTTACAAGCTTGGATAAGCTCAGCAATGGGATATTTTCGGTTGATCGGTACCAGCTTGTTTCTAAGCTGATCGTTAGTAGCGTGTAGGGAGATTGCTAGGCTGACAGGGCACTCATCTGCGAGTCGTTTTATTCCCGGAATCACCCCTGCAGTGCTCAAAGTAACGCGACGCTTACTAAGTCCGTAGGCATTATCGTCCATCATTAGCTTCATTGAAACTACAGCGTTGTCGAAATTAAGCAGGGGCTCTCCCATCCCCATCATTACAACATTTGTGATTTTTCTAGTTGACGCTGAACTCTGGCCAAGCTTTCTCGCAGCCAACCAAACTTGACCGATTATTTCCCCCACAGTTAAGTTACGACTGAACCCCTGAGTAGCTGTGGCGCAAAATTGGCAATTCAGAGGACAACCAACTTGTGAGGACACACACAAAGTACCTCGGTCTCCCTCAGGGATGAATACTGTTTCAACACAATTAAAGGGATCCGTCCGCACTAGCCATTTACGTGTCCCGTCTTCGGACACTTGTTCATCATCTATTGTTGGGAGTCGTAATTCAGTGCTGTTCTGCAGTCTTTCTCGAAGATTCTTACTTAGGTTTGTCATGGAGCTATAATCTATCACCCCATGCTGGTGTACCCATTTGATAATTTGGGTCGACCTGAATCGATTCTCGCCTATTCCATCAAAATAATCCGTGAGAGCAGGGGATCCCAAGTTCATGAGATTAATTTGGGGCTTTTCTCCCATCTTGTCAGTATCAGCCTGGGATGATTTCACTCGCTGAGAAGAAAATATTGATTTCTTCCTCTGCGGTGTCCGGAGCATCCGATCCGTGAACAGCATTTGCAGTCATGCTTGTAGCAAACTCAGCCCTAATCGTTCCGGGTTCTGCATCTGAAGGGTTTGTCGCTCCCATGATATCGCGATTTTTTTGTATCGCGTTGTCCCCTTGAAGTACTTGCGCCACAATTGGTCCAGAAACCATAGAGGAGACTAATTCATTAAAAAAAGGTTTTCCCTTATGGACGGCATAAAATAACTCTGCTTTTTCTCTCGTTAAAAGTAGCATTTTGGCAGCCACTACTTTCAGTCCACCTTCTTCAAATTTTGAGATTATTGCGCCGATATGATTATCTGCGACAGCACTAGGCTTAATTAATGATAAAGTTCTTTCTATCGACATAACTCTTTGTTCTCCGCAAGCATTAGTAGAGTGTTGAATTTGGTGGAGTATTATAACGAGGTTCTCTGATATGGCTACCACTGGCCCGCAAATCAAGCCTAACTAGAGTCGTAGCAAGTTTTAGTAAAGCCCAGTTTCCAATCGCGCCGCTTCCGACATCATCTCTTGGCTCCATGGCGGGTCAAATACTAGTTCCACATCGACCAATGACACATTTGGGACTTGTCGGACCTTTGACACTATATCATCGACTAAAAATGGCCCCATGCCGCATCCGGGAGCTGTGAGCGTTAGATCTATTTCTACTCTATTGCCTGTTCCTTCATAGAACACATCGCATCGATAAACCAAACCTAGTTCGACTATATTGATTGGAATTTCGGGATCGTAACATGTGCTGAGTTGTTCCCAAATAATTTCATCGTCAATCAAGCCAGAGTTCTCCGTGTCAGAGGTATATTGCTTGAGTTCCGGAGGCTTCATTCCAAGTGCGGTTGTGTTTTGCTCGCTAATCCTAGCAAGATTTCCGTTTACATTGACCGTAATAGAACCGCCTAAAGCTTGGGTTATAAAGACTGCCATTCCTTTTTCAAGAGTTATTTTCGCCCCTTCTGGAATCAATATCGCCTCGCAGTCATGCAATAGTTCGATAGGATTTCGATAGTCCGGCACCTGTATATCATCCATTATTACTAACCTCTAAGCATCGGTATTATTTTTTCTATTGCATTAAAGATACTTTTAATCTCATCTAAAGTATTGTAGAAAGCAAAGGATACTCTAGCTGTCCCAGAGACCCCTAGTCTGCGCATTACAGGCATCGCACAATGGTGACCTGTTCTTATGGCAACACCCTGGTGATCTAACAAAGTTCCTAGATCCTGGGGATGCACCCCCTCGATATTAAAGGAAATCACGGATGCTTTATTACTCGCGTTCCCAACGATAGAAAGGCCAGGTATTGCTAGTGCTCTTTCAGTGGCAAGGTTGAGCAACGCTTTCTCATGAGACATGACTGCTTGTAAATTTAGGTTTGAAAAGTAAGATAAGGCTGCCCCTAGGCCTATACCCCCAGCAATATTCGGGGTGCCGGCTTCGAATTTGTACGGTAGGACATTATATTCAGTCTTTTCAAAGCTCACCGTTTTTATCATATCTCCGCCGCCCTGCCATGGTGGCATTTCGTCGAGTAGCTCGGCTTTACCATAAAGAACACCGATCCCAGTCGGACCAAGTGCTTTATGCCCAGAGAAAGCATAAAAATCACAGTCGATTTGAGTTACGTCTATGTGTTCATGAATGCTCGCCTGAGCCCCATCAACCAGCACCACAGCATTTTCAGCATGCCCTAAACTGATAATATGTTTAATATCGTTAATAGTTCCAAGAGCATTCGATACATGACCGATGGCAATTATTTTTGTTTTCGAAGTGATGAGCGAAGCAAATTGCTCCATCAGTATTTCGCCGTCATCGTTGATAGGTCCGACTTTTAATTGTGCACCAGTTTGTTCGCAAACTATTTGCCAAGGCACAATGTTAGAATGATGTTCGAGCGCGCTGATTAGGATTTCATCGCCTACCTTCAACTTGGTTCGTGCATAGCTTTGGGCCACCAAGTTGATAGCTTCAGTTGTTCCGCTTGTGAAAATAATCTCTTGAACAGAATCCGCGTTTAGAAATTTTCTCACTCCTTCTCTGGCCGCCTCAAAAGCTTCAGTTGCTTCTTCGCTAAGAGAATGTACCCCACGATGTATATTCGCATTTTCTTGTTCGTAGTAATCTGAAACCCGCTTTATAACAGAGGTCGGTTTTTGCGTTGTTGCAGCATTATCAGCATAAATTAACTTTTTCCCATTGATTGTCCTTGAAAGGATTGGGAAGTCGTCCCGTATCGCTTCTACATCAAAATTATTACGTATTTCCTTATTTTGATTACCTGCCATATTCATGGCTACAGTGCCTCGCTTTTTAATTTACTCATTTCGTTGTGCCCGATAAATCTGCGCTCTAGATTACTTCGGAGATTATCTACTGGAATCGTTTTTATGATTTCTTCGGCAAAGGCAAAGATTAGTAGAGCTCGAGATTTTTGCTCACTTATTCCTCTCGAGCGCAAGTAAAACAGTGCTGCTGAGTCTAGCTGCCCTATGGTTGCGCCATGAGCACACTTCACATCGTCCGCATAGATCTGTAGTTCAGGCTTAGTATCAATTTCAGCCGTTCTAGAAAGAAGTAAATTATTACTTGCCTGCTTAGCTGTGATTTTCTGAGCGTCTTTTTCAACTATGACTTTCCCGTTAAAAACTCCCCGGCTTTTATCATCTAAGATACCTCGATAGAGCTCTTCACTGTGGGTATCGCCTACTTGATGTCTTACAGTGGTATGATGATCAATATGCTGCTCTCCTGAGCCCGAGAACAGTCCATTCAATCTACATGTAGCCAGTCCCCCTGTAAGGGCCACATCGATCTCTAGTCGTGTAAGTTGCCCACCAAGAACTATTGAATCGGAATTATAGCTAGCATTCGCTTCGACTGAGGCTACTATTTTTGCAATTTGACTGCTAGATATAGCCTCATTTTGTAATCTATGGTGATTCAGTGTGGCACCTTTTTGAAGCACTATGTTCGTACTCACATTAGTTAGCCCGAAATCATCAATCCCACTTCTATATTCTTCAATCAATCGCAGTTGTGCATTTTGGCCTAATTGGATGATATTTTTAATATTTCGTAAAAGGGGGTCTCTATGCTCACCTATGAACACCAACCGGATAGTTTCTGAAATAAGTGCATTGTCATCCACTTCGATAGAAATACCATCGGAAAAGGCAGCTAGGTTGAGGGCAGCAAAAGCATCATCACTATAGCTTGAAATAAATTCCTGATTCTTTTCTAGCATGTTAGTGTTGTTGTAGAGTGGCTCGATTTTTATGCCAGCGACATTGTTTTTATAAGTACCCAAGTCTTTCCTGAAAAATCCGTTGACAAAGATTACAGTTTTCTCTTTTAGGCTGTCGATTTCGATCTTAGGCATTACTGTGGTATCGGCCGTCGAATCAGCGATTTCAGCGGGTCTGAAGTCAACCTTCTTCAAACGGTGTAGGCTGGTATATTTCCATGTTTCGATTCCCGAGTTAGGAAATCCAAGCTCTTTAACAGCGCGTCCCGCTTCTTGTCTCTTCTCCTGTAGCCAATCAGGTTCAGAAAGAGAGTGTCGACCTTCGGAGGGAGGTAAGAGCTCTGAGAGGACATCGGTCAAACTAGATTCTCCTCGGCTAGCCAATCATATCCCCTTTCTTCTAAAGTCAGAGCGAGTTCTTTGTCTCCGGTTCTTACTATTTTCCCTTTAGATAGCACATGCACAAAGTCAGGTACTATATGGTCTAGCAACCGCTGATAATGAGTTACTACAATGAACGCTCGAGTGGCAATCCTCAGTTTATTTACCCCATCGGCAACAGCTTTTAATGCATCTATATCTAGTCCTGAATCGGTCTCGTCTAGCACTGCTAGAGTTGGTTCCAAGACACTTAGTTGAAAGATTTCATTTTTCTTTTTTTCGCCACCAGAAAAGCCTGAATTGACCTGTCTATTAAGTAACCCCTCATCTAGACCAACAGCTTTTACTTTATCTTTTACCATTTTCAAGAATTGTACAGATGAGAGTTCTGACTCGCCTCTGTAAGCTCTAATTCCATTAAGTGCTGCTTTAAGCATATAAACATTATTGACGCCCGCTATTTCGATTGGATATTGGAAAGCAAGAAACACACCTTCTCCTGCCCTTTCTTCGGGCTCCAGATCTAAGAGTGATTTCTCTTTGAAAAGTATTGAACCTTTTGTAACTTCGTAGCCTTCCTTTCCAGCAAGGACATGAGATAAGGTACTTTTCCCCGAACCGTTCGGCCCCATAACTGCATGTACTTCCCCTGCGTTAACGGTTAGATTAATTCCAGACAGGATCTCTTTTCCTTCTACTGCAACGTGTAGGTTTTTTATTTCAAGCATTATTCTTTTCTCGTTATCTTTAGAACTTTAACCGACTGAACCTTCTAGGCTTATACCTAAAAGCTTTTGAGCTTCCACGGCAAACTCCATAGGAAGCTCCTTGAGGACTTCTTTGCAGAACCCATTAACAATCATGTTGATGGCATCCTCTTGTTGTATCCCTCTACTTCTCAGATAGAACAACTGGTCTTCACTTATTTTTGACGTTGATGCTTCATGCTCTATTTGAGCTGTAGGGTTTTTACATTCAATGTAAGGGAACGTGTGTGCTGCGGACCGGTCACCTAATAGCAAAGAATCACACTGAGTGTAGTTGCGGGCATTTTCTGCGCTCCCTCCCACACGAACTAGACCTCGGTATGCATTCTCGCTTTTCCCGGCTGATATTCCTTTTGAGATAATAGTAGACTTAGTCTCTTTCCCTAAATGCACCATCTTTGTGCCAGTATCTGCTTGCTGCAGATTGTTTGTCAGTGCGACAGAATAGAACTCGCCTACTGAGTAGTCCCCCCGAAGTATGCAGCTGGGATATTTCCATGTTATTGCAGAGCCAGTCTCTACTTGGGTCCAGGATACTTTCGATCTTTTTCCTCGACAGTCTGCTCTTTTAGTTACAAAATTATATATTCCCCCTTTGCCGTCTTCGTCGCCAGGGTACCAGTTTTGAACTGTGGAATATTTGATTTCAGCATCATCCATAGTCACTAATTCTACAACCGCTGCATGGAGTTGATTTTCGTCGCGCATTGGAGCAGTGCAGCCTTCCAGGTAGCTGACATAGCTTCCTTCATCTGCGATAATGAGTGTTCTCTCAAATTGGCCACTATTTTCTGCATTCATCCTGAAGTATGTTGATAGCTCCATGGGGCATCTAGTATTTTTCGGTATATAGACAAATGAACCGTCAGAGAAAACGGCGGAGTTGAGCGCGGAGAAGTAGTTGTCTCTTGCGGGGACAACAGTACCTAAGTATTTACGAACTAAGTCTGGATATTCCCTGACGGCATCTGAGAACGAACAGAAAATTACGCCTACTTCTGCTAGTTTTTCTCGGAATGTCGTATGCACGGATACGCTATCGAAAACGATATCCACCGCTATCCCAGCTAATACCTTTTGCTCCTGCAGGGGGATTCCTAGTTTTTCATATGTTTCTAAAATTTTCGGATCTATTTCATCTAAGCTTTTTGGGCGGTCTTCATCTCTTTTAGGCGCCGCATAATAACTTATAGCTTGCAAGTCAACACTAGGATAAGTGACATTCGCCCAGACGGGTTCTGTCATAGAAAGAAATTGTTGGTAGCATTTGAGGCGCCACTCTAAAAGCCATTCCGGTTCATTTTTTTTAGCTGATATGAACCTTATCGTGGCTTCATTTAATCCAGGCGGTAACATTTCCTGCTCAATGTCTGTATAAAACCCAGCCTCGTAACTTTGGCCAACTAGATTTTCTATATTTTCGGCGTTGCTTGCCATTATCTATCCTTGAATTAGGTTCTTTTATGGAACCTTAAATACTAAAGCTTTCACCGCACCCACAGGTTGCAGCTGCGTTTGGATTGTTGAATCTGAACCCTTCATTCAACCCTTCTTTTGTAAAATCTATTTCGGTACCCTTTAGGTACTTTAGACTTTCAGAGTCGATACCAATCTTGATTCCGTATGAATCAAAAACTTCGTCTTGACTATTGAAGTTATCAGATAACTCAACTACATACATGAACCCAGAGCATCCGGTAGTTTTTATTCCAACTCGGACCCCAATTGATTTGTCTTCTGAAGCCATAAAGTTTTTAACATGATCCGCCGCACGTTTTGTTAAACTTATATCCATTACAGGCACTCCGCTAAAAAGGTTACTTGCTTGATATTGTGTTCGCTTATCATCTCAGGTGAATTTTTAAGCCTTGCATTTCTTTTGGCATCAGTCGCCAATTGCTCGAGGCTCACTTCCCCAAGGAATCTTTGGATCTGGCAGCTGAGCTCTTGCCAGAGATTATGGGTCAGGCACCTCGTTTCCCCCTTACAATTCTCATGTCCGCCACACAGTGTCGCATCAACTGTTTCGTCAACAGCTGCTATTATATCGCCAACCGATATCTCGTTTATTGGCCTTCCAAAGCTGTAGCCTCCTCCTGGTCCGCGACGGCCATCGACTAGTCCTCCCTTGCGAAGTTTCGAGAAAAGTTGCTCTAAATACGATTGAGACAGACCTTGTCTTTCGGCAATCGCAGCCAATGACACCGGTCTCCCTTCGACATGCAAGGCAAGGTCAACCATCGCAGTTACTGCATATCTGCCACGAGTAGTTAGCCGCATAGTAAATAACTCCAGAGGTTAGCTAGTATTCACGGAGATATTTTCCTATAACCCAGTAATTTAGTCAACAATTAATAAGATAGCGTGTCTTGTTCGCTTACTTTTTATCTGTCTTAGCTTCTATAATTTCGATTCTTTCCCTTAGAAAATCTAGTTTAGCGGCTATTTCCTCGGTTCGCTGATCAATGCTCTCAGTGTTACTATTTCTTGATCCGGCCAGGCCTGCGACTTCCGCATAAGGTTGAAATTCCCCGCTGGAGTTGAGGATGCTTTCTTGCTTGAAATCGCCGTCTTTCTGCTCAATTGGTCGGCCTGGGACCCCTACAACAGTTGCGCCAGAGCTCACGTTATTGACGACCACTGCATTAGACCCAATTCTAGCATTTGCACCAATGTGAATTGGCCCGAGCACCTTAGCCCCTGCCCCTATAATAATATTGTTTCCCAAGGTTGGATGGCGCTTCCCTTTTTCCCAGCTGGTTCCTCCTAAAGTGACGCCATGGTAGAGGGTGCAGTCATCGCCTATTTCAGAGGTTTCTCCTATGACGACCCCTATACCGTGATCTATGAAAAACCTACGTCCTATCTTAGCGCCCGGATGTATTTCTATTCCAGTTAGAAAGCGGCCTAGATTGGACAATAATCTGGCTATCCATTTTAGTTTTAGATTCCATAACCTGTGACTTAGTCTGTGAAGGAGGAGGGCATGGACACCTGGATAACAGGTAATTATTTCTAATGTGTGGCGCGCTGCTGGGTCTCGTTCGAAGACGCACTTGATATCTTCTCTGAGTCTGAGGAAAGTCATTTTTATGAGTTACTCACTTATTTTCATTAACAGTCTAAAGCGCTAGTCCGGTACACTAAGACAATACTATACTTGTTGCATAATTTTTCCGAGCTGAGTTCTTATATTCTTGAGGGGATGTGTTTGAGAAAATAAGCGACCACCTCTGGGTTATGTGATAATTAACGACACGATCAAAGATTTTAGTCCCTATTTACGGTATTTTACGGGCTTTCTATAATTTCACAATCTGCGCTTGTAGTTTTACAATTGCACTAGCAGAATTCTCCAACCTGGCTCGCATCTCCTCCACGACTTTCGCTGGAGCTTTTTCTATAAATGACTGATTTTCAAGATTTTTTTCAGTCTGTCTTGCTACTTTCTCCGCTTTTTCTAGCTCCTTCTGTAATCGAATCCTTTCTGCATTTTTGTCTATTAATCCATCAAATGGGATGTAAAGAGTGAGTTCTCCAACAAGAGAGGTTGCGGCTTCTATTAGTGGCTCTTTAGCCAGACTTATATTCCCTACACGACCCACAGTCAGGATGACATCTTCATTTTGTTGGAGCCAGCCTAGTTGTTCTTCGTTGTTTCCGAAAACAGATAAGGAAATCACCTTTTTAGGTTCGATGTTATAGTCTGCCCTTATACGCCTTATGCCTAAGACAAACTCTTTTAGCCATTCAAAAATTTCAACGGCTTTCGCATCATCATGTCTCTCCGGCGCAGGGTAAGGCTCTAGCATTATAGACTCCCCTCTTGCTGGAAGTATGGGTCTCAGCTTGAGCCAGATTTCTTCTGTTATAAAAGGCATTATGGGGTGTAGTGCTTTTAATAAGTCTTCTAGCATTTCTATGAGAACAGAGCAGATGCCATCTTTGACTTGTTGAGATGTTCCCTCTCGATACAACCTAACTTTTGACACTTCGATATACCAGTCACAATAGTCGTCCCATACAAACTCATAAAGCGATTGTGCTGATCGATCAAACCGGTATTCATTAAAGCCTTTTACGACTTGAGCAATAGACGCTCTAAAACGCTCCCTTATCCATTGCTCGGGAACACCGATTATCAAATCTTTCTCTGCTGTTTGCCCTTTATATTGCTCAACTACCGATAAGACAAATCGAGCTGCATTCCATACCTTGTTGCAAAAATTTTTATATCCGTTGATTCGTGTAAGTTCGAACCTTATATCACGCCCTTGAGTAGCCATAATCGCAAAGGTGAAGCGGAGCGCGTCTGTCCCGAAACTTTCAATGCCTTTTGGGAATTCACTACGCGTTTCCAGTTCTATCTTATTGGCATCCCCCGATTTCATAACTCCTGCACGTCGTTTGTTCACCAGATCACTTAAGTCGATTCCGTCGATGAGGTCTAAGGGATCTAAAATATTTCCTTTAGATTTAGACATCTTTTGGCCTTTTGCGTCGCGCACAAGACCATGTATATAGACTTCTTTGAAGGGGACGGAACCAGTAAATTTGAGACCCATCATAATCATCCGGGCAACCCAAAAGAAAATAATATCAAATCCCGTCACCAGTACATCAGTCGGATAATGTTGCTTAAACTCCGGTGTTTTTTCAGGCCACCCTAGTGTCGAAAACGGCCATAGGGCTGATGAAAACCAAGTGTCTAAGACGTCTTCATCTTGACGCAATGCAACAGACTTAGGAACTCCTCCGTGTTCTCGAGCATCAGCCTCATCTGTGCCAACATAAATGACTCCTTCTTCGTCATACCAGGCTGGTATTCTGTGCCCCCACCAAAGTTGTCGTGATATACACCAGTCTTGTATGTTGTTCATCCAGTCAAAGTAAGTTTTAGACCAATTTTCAGGGACGAATTTTACATCGCCTTGTTCAACTGCCTCAACTGCGGGTTTGGCCAGTTCGGCAACCTGTACGAACCATTGATCTGTTAAATATGGCTCGATAACTGTTCGAGTTCGGTCTCCACGAGGAACCATCAGCGTATGGTCATCAATTTTCTCGAGGAGTCCTAGGCTCTGCATTTCTTTTACGATTAGGGCCCGTGCTATAAAGCGGTCTAGCCCGCGATACTTTTCAGGAACGTTCTCGTTTAGTGTTGCGTCGTCTTCAAAAATATTAATTAATGGCAAATTGTGCCGTTGGCCCATCAAATAGTCATTGAAATCGTGCGCCGGTGTAATTTTCACGCAACCCGAACCAAACTCTTGGTCGACATAGTCATCCGCGATTACTGGTATCAGCCTATTAGTAATTGGTAACTTAACACTGGAGCCTATTAAGTGCTTATAACGAACGTCCTCAGGGTGAACAGCAATCGCCGTATCCCCGAGCATGGTTTCTGGACGCGTAGTTGCAACAATGATTTTCTCTTGTGTACCTTCCATCTCATAGCACATGTGCCAGAGGCTTCCTTTTTCTTCCTCGGAAACCACCTCAAGATCGGAAATAGCTGTTTTTAAAACGGGATCCCAGTTTACTAAGCGTTTCCCTCTATATATTAGGCCTTCTCGATAAAGCGATACAAATACTTGCTTTACTGTGTTCGATAGCTCGTCATCAAGAGTAAATTTTTCTCGACTCCAATCCATAGAGCTACCCATCCTCCGAAGCTGTTCAGTGATTGTGCCTCCGGATTCGGCCTTCCAACGCCACGCTTCTTCTAAGAACGCTTTCCTGCCTATATCCTGGCGCGCGATTCCTTTTTGCGTTAATTGACGTTCGACTACTATTTGTGTCGCGATTCCTGCGTGATCGGTTCCACACTGCCAAAGTGCGTCTTTTCCACGCATTCGGTTAAATCTGATTAGGGCATCCATCAGTGTGTCTTGAAACGCATGTCCCATATGCAAGCTGCCGGTGACATTCGGCGGTGGAAGCATAATACAGTAGCTGTCCTTCTCTACTATTCCCGACTCAAAGTAGCCATTTTCCTCCCAAGTGCTATAAAGCTTCTGTTCTATGTTCTTGGGGTCGTAGCTTTTCTCCATATTCATTAGTTTTTTCTTTTTATACGTTGAACAAGTTTTTTTTATTTTTAATTTTTACCAATTTCATGGGTAAATATCGGGTATCCCCGGTCTTTATAGTATTTATATTTTTTTCGTGCATCTTCTCGCATCGCCTCGTTGTAACCCGTAGATTCAATAACACGGATAAATTTACCAGCATGTTCTGGAACATCAGTAGTTAAATTTATCAACACTTCATAGTTTCTCAGTGTCTTCTTCTCGGAACTGAGAAGGACTACTTTCCCATCACCATCACCATCACATATTGGTGAGTGGGGGATGAAGCTTGTTGCACTGAATGTCCAGAGCAGTTCGTCGAACCTATCTAATTGCTCAGTATTTGAGCAGAGTAGGAAAATTTCATGTTGGTTTTGCCACGCTTTTTCGGTAATTTTGCATATGAGACGTTCATAAGCTGTCTGGCTAGCTTGATTTTGGACGTAAAAATCAATCCTCGTCACAGTTTCTATCCATAGCCTTTGACTGAATGTAGTCGACTAGCATAGGGACAGGCCTTCCTGTTGCTCCTTTTTGGGTTCCTGATTTCCAGGCAGTTCCCGCAATATCGAGGTGGGCCCATGCCATGTTTTTGGTGAATTTAGATAAAAAGCAGGCTGCGGTTATCGTTCCTGCAGCCCGTCCTCCTACATTAGCCATGTCCGCAAAAGGGCTTTCAATTTGTTTATGGTATTCCGGCCATAAAGGCAGACGCCAAGCTCTGTCCCCGGATCTAGTCCCAGAAGTGAGCAAATCACTAGATAGGTTGTCGTCATTAGAAAGAAGCCCTGTAGCATGCTCTCCTAACGCGACGACGCAAGCGCCTGTTAGAGTAGCTATATCGATTATAGCTTCGGGATCAAACTGTTCTGCATACGCGAGCGCATCGCATAGAATCATCCTCCCTTCTGCATCGGTGTTGAGTATTTCGATAGTCTGTCCTGACATGCTAGTGACTATATCGCCAGGTTTACTAGCATTGCCATCTGGTAGGTTTTCTGTAGCAGGTATCACTCCAATCACATCGATCTCAGGTCGGATGATAGAGACAGCAAGCATAGAGCCGAGGACTGCCGCGGCTCCGCCCATATCATATTTCATTTCGTCCATCCCGGCCCCACCTTTAAGAGAAATGCCTCCTGAGTCGAAAGTCACTCCTTTTCCAACTAACACTATAGGTTTCGCTTGGCTAGGGTTCTCCGCAGCATATTTTATAATGATGAACTTTGCGGGCTCTCGAGAGCCTTTTGATACTGAGAGCAATGCTCCCATTTTGAGTTTTTCCATATCGAGCTCTTCAAGCACTTGCGTTGTCAAATTATCATTTGACTCAGCAAGCGATATAGAAACTTCTGCTAAATGTGTCGGCGTGCAGACATTTGCCGGTCTGTTGGCAAGGTTTTTAGCCAAGTCTATTCCTTGGATTAGCCCAGATGTTTCTTTACACGCTGCATTCATTTTCTTTCCCTCGCTAGTGTCATTAACTAGAAAGGTAAGTTTGTTAAATCCCTGGTTTTTGCTTTTACTGGTTTTGAATTCATTGAATTGATACGCTGCCGCAGAAACTTCCTGCGCTATAGTGTTGATTTTCCAAGATAATCCGTTCCGATCAGTAACGTGAGTCCTATGAATAGTATCTATGGCAGTTTTTATACCTAATGATTTTAATCTTTTTGCTGCGCCGGCTACTATCTTTCGAAACTCACTTTCAGTGGCGCCTTTGCTATTGCCGCCGTTGATCAATAGAAGTCTGCTGGCAGCGACGCCTGGGCAATTATTAATCAGCAACGTTTCTCCGATCTCGTCACGTAGATCGCCCCTTTTTAGCAAGGAGGAAATCAATCCGTTGGTATTTTTGTCCAGTATCTGTGCTGCTTCGCTTAATATTTTTTTATGATGGACGACAGCGATGATACAAGGTGTACGTTGTTCGCTCGGAGATCCAATTTTTGAGGCTATTTGCATTTTTTATTACGCTTGTATGAATACATGGTCGACTTTAACATGTTCTAATTCGCTACGCACGGGCGTTTGGTGTCTTACACACCATTTATATCCTTGGATGTCGTGCCTAAGATCACTTAGAAAAACACTGCAACTGTAAAGCGTAATATGAAAATTTTAGATACTTATATAAGCAAAGCCGTTCTCATGAGCTCATTTATTGTTTTGTTTGCATTAGTTGGGATTTTTACTTTTTTTGCATTTATTGGCGATCTTTCCGATTCGCAAGTGGCAAATACTAAAATTATAGATATCATTTTGACCTCCACTCTAGGTATCCCTGAGCTTGCTTATCAAGTGATGCCTCTAGCTGCCCTAATAGGGAGCTTGCTAGCACTCGGGGCTATGATGGAAGCGCATGAGCTGGTAGTTGCCAGGGCTGCTGGGGCGACAAAAATCAGCGTTCTTCAGGTAGTGCTAAAAACGTCGGTTTTGCTAATGCTGGTCGCTTTACTTCTTGGGGAGTTTTTAGCGCCCTTGGCGCAGGCAAAGATTAATGAACTTAGCTTCAAATCAGACCGTGACATGGGAACAGCCAACAATAAAATCTGGATACAGGATTTGAGCGCTTTTGTAAGTATTAAGGCCATTTTACCTGATTGTAAGATGTTAGGGGTTAACATATTGGAGCTTGGGAGCGATGGCAAGTTAAGTCAGTCTATCTATGCTGATGAGGCAAGTTGCTCATCGGAAGGATGGATCCTTAAAAGAGTAAAGCGGACCAGCTTTAAGGGTGATGCTTATAATAGCTCTTACGTCAAATCTTTGGTGTGGCCAACTGAACTGGACTTTAACCTTTTAGGTTTGTTGAGCTTAGAGCCTCAAAAACTTACGCTAAAGGAGTTGTCCCTATATCTACATTTTGCTGACGAGGATGCTGGGGATTTTCAGCAATGGTCTCAAGCTTTCTGGACCCGTATAGTGCACCCCTTGAGTATCATACTTATGACATTCCTCTCTTTCACGGTTGCTCTAAGTGTATCTCGCAGTTCTTCTGTCGGCGGCAGTGTTCTTGCAGGGGGGGCACTAGGCTTGGTATTCTATGTTTTGAACGAGTTAGTAGGCAATTTTGGATTGGTTTTCAATATGAACTCTGCCTTAGCAGCAGTATTACCGAGTTTATTCGTTTTATTCTTGACCGGATGGCTGTTCAGGAGAATCCCCTAGCTTTGTATAGTTACTAAGCGCGTATTAGAGAGCTTATCGTGCCAAGTGTTGTTATTCCTGTCTAAAAGTGCATAGAGATAGCCCATCCCCATAAGAGCAGAAGATATCCATGCTCCGATGAAGCGGATAAAACACGCTTTGGAGCTTGGATTTCCCCCGGAAGAATTTACTATGGTCACTCCCCACGCTAACATTCCCAGCGTCTTGCCTCTGCGCCAACAAATTGTATAGTAAGTGAGGCTAATCATGGTCAGATAGCTCTGTAAAAATATGTTCTCAGGTTTAATAGCATCACCTACGGCTAGAGTTGGAATAAATGCTGCAAAGAATAAGATTGCGGTAAGTGCGACCGAATCATAGACTAAACAGCCTATACGGCGTGCAAAGGTTATTTTTTTCATATTGAGGACAGCTTTTTCCATCATTTGCTCTTTGACGAGTCCGTTGTGAGAAGAGGACGTGGGCTATGTTCGATTTAGGGCGCTCCCTAGGGGAATCGAACCCCTGTTTTCGCCGTGAGAGGGCAACGTCCTGACCGCTAGACGAAGGGAGCCATCCTGATTAGGATGTTATCATAACTAAGGGATTGGGTAAAAAAATGACAAGAGCTTTAGGGTATGATCAGTTGAATGCGAATGAGTGAAATAGATAAATCCAGTTATTCTACTGAGCCTGTTGTTTATGGGAAGGATGAGTGTGGTAAATTTCAAGGTTTGATTTCCAGGGCGGCCTTAACTGTTATAGAGAGGCTTAACAAGGGTGGTTACAATAGTTATCTAGTAGGCGGAGCAGTCCGAGATATTCTACTTGGTGAGACTCCAAAAGACTTTGATATAGCGACTGATGCTAGGCCAGAACAAGTTGTAGCATTGTTTAAGAATAGTCGAATGATTGGTCGACGGTTCCGTATTGTTCATGTTCGCTTTGGGCGCGAGATCATCGAAGTAGCCACTTTTCGGGCAGCACATAACCAGTCTTCAGCCTCTGCAAAGACATCAGTGGACGGGCAATTACTTCGGGATAATGTGTATGGTCGCTTCGAGGATGATGTTTGGAGGCGTGATTTCACAATTAATGCTTTGTACTATGATATTCGTGACTCTTCCGTCATTGATTACGTAGGCGGTGTTCGTGATGTGAGATCTAATATCATTCGACTGATTGGCGATCCTGAGGTTAGATATCGTGAGGACCCCGTACGAATGCTGCGAGCAATTCGTTTTGCTGCGAAATTAAATTTTCAGATTACACCCTCTGCAAGTAGTCCTATCTCTTCTTTGGCTTACCTGCTGCAAGAGATTTCCCCGGCTCGATTGTTTGATGAGTCGTTGAAACTCTTCAGCTCGGGATATGCGTGTGACAGTTATAAAGGTTTAGTAGAGCATGATTTATTCCGTCACTTGTATTCGGTCGGTGGTAGCAAGCTTAATCAATCAGATCTATTTGATAATAAATTTGTTTTTAGCGCGCTTGAGAATACCGATAGAAGAATCGAGGACGGGAAAAGTGTTAATCCTGCTTTCTTAATAGCGGTGTTTTTATGGAGCACTATGCAGAGGCATTATAGCGAGTATCAGCGAAGTGGTTTGCCGGCCAGAGTCGCTTTATTAAATGCATCTGATCGCACAATTTCAGCTCAGATAAAGCAACTCTCCATTCCCAAAAGACTTACGCTGGCAGTTAGAGAAATTTGGGAACTTCAGAGTCGTTTTTTTAAGCGGACGCCTAAGCGAGCTAACCGTCTGTACTGCCATCCACGGTTTCGCGCAGCATACGATTTTCTCGTACTAAGATCGGTAAATGAGGCTGATCTAAAGGTGCTTAGTGACTGGTGGACTCTATACCAAGAAGTCGATGAGACGCAGCGTAAAAATTTGTTTGGTGAAATAGAGATGCAGCAGAGGCATTAGGGCGAGAGGACGTTACTTTGACCAAAGATGCATTAGCCTACATAGGGCTTGGTAGTAACCTGAATGACCCTGTGGTTCAAGTTACATACGCTCTAGAGGCTCTGGGTGAGATAGAAGGGATCTCCATTTTGGAGACCTCCCAGTTCTACACCAGCCCTGCTATGGGAGGACCTGCAGATCAATCTGATTATGTGAATGCGGTGGCAGCCTTAAAGACGGTTCTTAGTCCCAGGAACTTGTTGCAGAAATTACAACTTCTGGAACGTTTGCAAGGACGCACAAGAGGTCCTAGATGGGGCCCGAGGATTATAGATCTTGATATACTTCTCTATGGTGACAGGATTATTGATGAGAAAGATTTTCAGGTACCGCATAGCTGCTTGCACCAGCGAGCATTCGTTCTTATCCCTTTGTTTGAGATAGCCCCTGATTTAATAATGCCTAATCATGGTAAGTTGTCCCGCCTAGTAGATTCACTTGATTCTGATGAACTACAATTAGTTAGAAATTAACAAGGTACTTTCTTTGCAAAGTGCAGCTATTTCTAACGAGAATAAAATAATTAATCCAATAAAAAGAGGTTTAACAGTAAGTAATATGGATGTGATTTTCGATCTGAAGAGTTTGCGCGAAAAAATATATTTTTGGAAAAAAGATGGTTTGTTGATTTCGTTCGTTCCTACTATGGGCAATTTGCATGCTGGTCATCTGTCTTTGATTTCTGGCGCATCGGAGAAAGCGGATAAAACTGTAGTGAGTATTTTTGTTAATCCTATCCAGTTTGGCCATGGAGAGGACTATGAAAAATACCCAAGCACTCTTGATCACGATTTGTCTAAACTGGCTGATGAATCTGTTGATATGGTATTTGCTCCTAATTTGAATGAGTTATATCCAGCTGGTATCGAGAGTGATACGCGGGTAACTATTCCAGCTCTTTCTGAAACGCTCTGCGGAGAGTTTCGGCCGGGGCATTTTTCTGGGGTGGCTACTGTGGTAATGAAGTTGTTTAATAATGTGCAACCGGATTTCGCTTTTTTTGGAGAAAAAGATTTCCAACAAATACTCGTTATTCGTCGCATGGTCGAAGATCTTCTTTTGCCAACTGAGGTCGTGAGCATGCCGATAATTAGAGAAATTGACGGACTTGCAATGAGCTCACGGAATAGTTATCTGAGTAAATTTGAGAGAGCCTGCTCCGTCGAAATATACTCAGTCCTTGTGAAAGCCGCGGAGTCATTAAAGGGGGGCTTTATAAGCATTGATGAAATAGAAAATCAATCCGTGTCCTCACTTGTCCAAAAAGGTTTCGAGGTGGAGTACTGTTCGGTTAGGCATTCAACAGACTTAGCTATCCCTGCGGTGAGCAGCAAAAGTTTGGTAGTTCTTGTAGCCGCTTGGTTGGGAGATACTCGCTTAATCGACAACATCCGGGTAGATTTGCCTTGAATTCGTGGAACAATAAGAAAATTTCGCCTAGTCTAGAAAGATAGTGGGTTATTATGTACGTAACGAGCCATTCATTGGTTCATTAGAGGTTTTTTATGAGTGAAGGGTTGTTTGTCAAAACGTTTGGCTGCCAGATGAACGAATATGATTCAGGGAAAATGGTCGACTTACTGGAAGAATCTTGTAATCTTTCTTTGGTAGATTCCCCTGAAAAAGCACAGGTTGTACTTGTGAACACCTGCTCGGTCAGGGATAAAGCACAAGAGAAATTGTTTCATCAATTAGGTCGATGGGCACTACTGAAAAAAAATAACCCGAGTATGATTATAGCGGTTGGAGGTTGTGTCGCCAGTCAAGAAGGTGAACAGATATGGAAACGAGCGCCTTATGTAGATATTGTTTTTGGCCCTCAGACTTTGCACCGGCTACCTGAATTAATTGGGAGGGTGAAATCTGAGAATAAACCTGTCATAGATGTTAGTTTTCCAGAAATCGAGAAATTTGATCGGTTGCCTGCATCTAAGAAATCAAGTGCTAGTGCCTATGTGTCGATCATGGAGGGGTGCAGTAAGTATTGCAGTTTCTGTGTTGTCCCTTACACCCGTGGAGAGGAATTCAGTCGCCCGTTCGACGATGTTATTTCAGAAATTCACGATATGGCGATAAGAGGAGTACGAGAGATTGTTTTGCTAGGTCAGAATGTCAATGCTTATCGTGGCACTATGTTTGGGGGGAAAATTGTTGATCTATCAGCACTTATAAGGATCATAGCCTCTATTGAGGGGATTGATCGAATTCGTTTTACAACTTCACACCCGATTGAATTTACTGATAGATTAATAGCCGCATACCAAGATATACCTGAATTGGCAAACCATCTGCATCTTCCTGTTCAAAGTGGATCAGATAGAATTCTATCGCTTATGAAGCGCGGCTATATGGTTACGGAATATAAGTCGATCATCCGGAAGCTCAGGAAGATACGGCCTGATATCTCAATATCGTCAGACTTCATAATAGGGTTTCCTGGGGAGACACATGAAGATTTTGAAGAGACACTACGATTGATTACCGATGTCGGTTTTGATCAATCTTTTAGCTTCATATACAGCGCCCGTCCAGGGACGCCCGCCGCGAGCTTAGTAGATGATGTCCCTATGGTAGAGAAAAAACATCGGCTAGCCATTCTTCAAAGAGAGGTTCTTAGGCTTGCCCAAGAGCATAGTAAAGCCATGATTGGCAGCACCCAAAAAGTTCTAATTACGGGGCATTCCAAGAAAAACCCAGTGGAACTGACTGGACGCACTGAAAACCAGAGGGCGGTTAATTTTGCAGCGGATGCCAGTCTCATCGGACACTTTGTAGACGTAGTGATAACTGAATCTCTACCAAACTCCCTCAGGGGTATATACCAATCTGAAAAACTTGCGAGCATTACTGCGTGACAGTAGCTAGCGACGAGATCTTTTTTCACTCTGCTAATAATACTCGCTTGGCTAATCTACGCGGACAATTTGATGAGAATATTAAGCTAATAGAAAGTGGCGTTGACGTTGAAATCGGGAGTCGTGGAAATTCTTTCTTTTGTTCAGGCACAGAGACTTTGGTGGAATGCGCGAAGCAAATACTATGTAATTTATACGAGTTAGCTGCATCGAGACCTGTGCGAGCTGATGATGTGCATTTAGAAATTAGAAATGCTGGAGCTGATGAGCCTGGAATGCTTGTTCCCGATCAAAGTATTCAGGCGGGGAAGTCGCTGATTAAGGCGCGTGGTGCTAATCAGAAGCGTTATTTGAGCGCCATAAAATCATATGATATCAGTTTCGGTGTAGGGCCGGCAGGCACAGGGAAGACTTATTTGGCGGTAGCAGCGGCAGTCGATGCTCTTGAACATGATCGAGTGCGTCGGATTTGTTTAGTCCGCCCTGCGGTAGAGGCGGGTGAACGTTTAGGTTTTCTACCTGGGGACATGGCTCAAAAGATTGACCCATACTTGCGCCCATTGTATGACGCGCTTTATGAAATGTTAGGGTTCGAGAAAGTAGCGATGCTTGTTGAGAGAAATATTATTGAAATAGCGCCTCTTGCTTTCATGCGCGGCCGGACTCTAAACGAGTCTTTTGTTATTTTAGACGAAGCTCAGAATACTACTACGGAACAAATGAAAATGTTTTTAACTCGCCTTGGATTTGGGTCACAGGCTGTGGTGACTGGAGATGTTACACAGATCGACTTGCCTCGTGGTCGAGAGTCTGGGCTAAAAGAGGCTCTTGCTGTGTTAAAAAATGTACCTGGGATGAGTTTTACTTTTTTTAAGTCTAAGGACGTTGTACGCCATTCACTAGTAGCTAAAATTCTGGATGCATATGCTACTCATGAGGAAAAATAAACACCGTCTCATCAAAAAGCCATTCGTCCGATGAAAAAGAACTCTTCTGTTGACCTTCAAATAGGTGTAAGGTTGAAGAATACTCTTACGAAGGAGTTTTTTAGCTCTATCGTCGATGCAACCTTAGATGACAAGACAGACCGAACCGAACTGACTATTCGTATAGTTTCTCTAGAAGAATCTGCATATCTAAACAAGAAGTACCGCAAAAAAGAAGGGCCTACTAATGTTTTATCGTTCGTCTCAGAAGGTGTCGAGAAGGTCGCACCAGACTTTCTGGGAGATTTAGTGATCTGTGCGCCGGTTGTAAACAAAGAGGCCTGCCAACAAGGGAAAAATATCGAAGCTCATTGGGCACATATGATAGTACACGGTGTCTTACACTTACTTGGCTTAGACCACCAAGATAGTTGCCAAGCAGAAGCTATGGAAAACCGTGAACGGAGTATATTATCCAATCTAGGGTATCCTGATCCTTATTGAACAACCTAGGAAAGTAGGATTTTAATGAATTTAGTTTTTATGAGAACAATACGGTTTGTGAATAGATTACTTCGATTATTCTTTGTCGCTGGAAGCATAATGAGATTTTTACGGTCGTTCTCTATCCGTGCTGTGCAAACAACTGAAAATGCTAAACAAGTTCTAATCAATCAACTACACGAGGCCGAGAAGAATAATGTAATAGAGCCGGATACTTTCGCTATGATAGAGGGCGCGCTTGTCGTTTCGGATATGCAGGTGCGAGATATAATGATTCCTCGTTCTGATATCGTTTTTATAAAGGAAGATGCCCAGCCGAAGGAGTTCCTGCCGAAAATAATTGAAAGCGGACATTCTAGATTCCCTGTTTTTGATGAGGAACATGAGAGTGTCTCAGGAATACTCCTTGCTAAGGATCTACTTTCATTAGCGCTAGATGGCTCTGAAGATTTTTTGATACGTGAAATTATTCGCCCTGTAGCCTTTATTCCTGAAAGTAAGCGCCTCAATATCCTATTGAGAGAGTTTCGGTCACGGCGAAATCATCTGGCTGTGGTGGTTGACGAATATAGTAATATTTCTGGGCTTGTGACAATTGAGGACGTGATTGAGCAGATAGTTGGCGAGATTGATGATGAACATGACTTCACCGAAGAAGATAATATACGACGACACAGGAACAATCGTTTTACTGTCAAAGCTCGGACTGTTCTCGATGAATTTAATACATATTTTGAAACCGAGTGGGATTCTGATCGTTTCGAGACGATTGGCGGTTTGATTATTAGTCAGCTAGGTCGTTTACCTAGGCAGGGGGAAGAAATTGACTATCGAGGGTTTAATTTTAGGGTTCTAAGGGCAGATAGAAGACGAATCCGATTGCTTCGTGTAATGCCTGCATCGATGGATAAAGATGGTCTTTCTAAGTCAGAAGAATCGATTAGTTGATGAGTAAGTTTGTCGCTGCAGCCTTGTCTTTGGTTGCGGGCTTAATACTGCCTTTTTCTTTCGCCCCTTATAATATTTGGTATATAGCAATCATTTCACCTGCGGTTTTTGTTGCTATCGTTAAGCTTCAACCTCTAAAAGAAAGCTGTCTAATAGGATGGCTTTATGGGCTTGGGTTTTTTGGTTTTGGAGTGAGTTGGATACATATTAGCCTGTACCAATTTGGCGTTCCTAACTACTTTTTTTCAATTGGGCTGACTGGCATATTCGTAGCTTTGATGGCTATATACCTGATGTTCTACTCTTGGGTGTTAAAACTATTCTTGATTCGAGGTGTGCCTTTGGTCTTAATAGTTCCCGCACTTTGGCTTTTGATGGAGTATCTGCGGGGGTCCATGTTTACCGGCTTTCCATGGCTTATTCTGGGTTATAGTCAAATCGACTCAATCCTTGGAGGCTACATTCCTTTAGTTGGTGCTTTGGGCTGCTCTTGGGTAGTACTAACTCTTTCGGCCCTGCTTGTGACGTATTTCTGTGCTGTAGAAAAGCCAATTTTTCGTACTACTATTTTTATCTCTATATTGCTCTCATCAGGATGGAGTCTATCTAAGTTTGAACAGACATATTCTGACGGAAAACTTCTAGAGGTAGCTTTGGTTCAAGGTGCAGTACCACAGAACATAAAATGGCATAAAAATGTTCGCGCGCCATCGATTTTACACTACAGGGAATTAACTGAGGACTATTGGGATTCAGATTTAATTATCTGGCCTGAGACAGCAATTCCGGCGTTTAAGAATGAAGTAACGGACACTATCTCTCAGTTAACGAGTAAGGCTATTGAAGAGGGCACTACTCTGATGTTTGGGCTTCCGACAGTTGGCGATGAGGGAATTCATTACAATAGTCTACTTGCCGTAGGCGTAAATCCGAGTGTATACCATAAGAGACATCTAGTTCCTTTTGGTGAGTATTTTCCATTGGGGAATTATGTCCGCGGATTACTAAGTCGACTCAGCATTCCAATGTCTGATTTTACTCCTGGGAGTCTTAAACAACCTGGTTTTTATCTTGGAGATAAGCTCGTTGGGCTATCTATTTGTTATGAAGCGGCTTTTAGCGCTTTGATTCTAGAGCCAACTCCAGCTGCAAGGCTGCTGATTAATGTAAGTAATGATGCTTGGTTCGGACGGAGTATCGCTCAAGATCAGCACCTACAGGTTGCCCAAGCACGAGCTATAGAGTCTGGTCGTTATCTATTACGAGCTACGAATGATGGCATTACAGCGGTCATAGATTATAGGGGTAAAATCGTTGATCGCCTGCCTCAATATGTACCCGGGACGCTAAGATCAACGGTCGAACTTAGGCAGGGTAGTACTGTTTTCGTGAAATTTGGCATTTTCCCATTACTACTAGTTATATTTACGATGTTTTTTCTTACTGGCTGTATACGGATTTTTTCTGAGAGAAATACTGGATTATGAGAATTATAGATAGGCCCATTAGGACTAATACTAGACTATAGAGGGTTGTTGAGGATAAGGCTGGTAGTTCTGGGGAGGAAGAAACGAGTCTTAATTTTCCATGAACAATAGTATAAATTCTATCCTGAAAAGGCCATATTCGGTAGAGAGACGCCGTTAAAAAACCTGCTATGCCTAGCGTGAATGCGGTGGGAAATTTCTTAATTATGGAAGACAACAAGCGGGCAAATAAACATATGCCAACACCGAATCCCAAGATAAAAGGGACTAAGATTGCGGGTTCAATGTTGCCTATTGCATTCAGCACTACGCTATATTTTCCTAGCAATAATAGAACAAAAGATCCGGATATTCCTGGGGAGATCATTGCGCACGCACCTAGTATTCCAGTTACAAAGATAAATAATGGTGTATCTGGATAATTACTTGGGACGATGCTGAGGACTGTAAATCCCAATGCCAACCCCATAGCAAAGAAAAAGAATTTCTTCCAGGTAATAGGTCTGAAAGATCGTAGTAGAAAAATTATTGAGCCTATAATCAGCCCAAAAAACACGCTATATATTTTTTCTGGGTGGGAAATAAGTAGCTGTGGTAGAGGCACTACCTGAGTGAAAAATATTATGGCCATTACTATTCCAGAGAACAAAGGAATTACAAACATAAAATGAGGACGCCCTATAGCGACATCCCACTGCAGTATGAAGATTGCCCGTAGCCATTTCGTATCGAAGGATTTTATTGCGTTTACGAGTTCGAGGTAGATTCCCAGGATAAGCGCCATAGTTGCGCCGGATACTCCTGGAACTACATCAGCAGTGCCCATGACTGCGCCTTGGTAGACCCGAGTGAGGAATGTCTTAGCTTTCTTGCCCATGAAATTTCTGGCTATATGTATGGACTGTTGAGACAAGCGCCTCTACGTTTTCAGGAGGAACTTCTGGAGTAATCCCATGCCCTAGGTTGAAAATATGCCCCGGACCAAAGCCAAACTTGTCAAGTATCTTCTTGGCCTCTTCAGCGACTATTTCTGGAGTAGTGAGCATAATTGCTGGATCAAGGTTTCCTTGTAATGCTACTTTGCTCCCAATACGCCTTTTAGCAATAGAGATATCCGTTGTCCAGTCGAGTCCTACCGCCGTGCATTGAGTTTCTCCTATGGACTCTAGCCATAGGCCCCCTCCTTTTGTAAAGAGGATTGTAGGGATTTTATATTTAGTGAGTTTTTGAACAATAGTCCGCATATAGTGCAGAGAGAATATTTCATAAGCATCAGTCGATAGTATCCCTCCCCAGCTATCAAATATCATGATCGCATCAGCGCCAGCTGAAATTTGCGCTTCTAAATAAAGCGTCACTGATTCAGTGAGTTTGCTAAGAAGCAGGTGCATAGCTTGTTGGTTACCGTATGCAAGTTTTTTTATTTTTGCGAAGTCCCGACTTCCCGCACCTTCCACCATATAAGCTGCGAGGGTCCAGGGGCTTCCCGCAAAGCCAATCAGTGGTATCTTGTCGTTTAGAGCTTTCTTAGAAAGCCTGATGGCCTCGATTACGTAGCCAAGATCTTTTTCGGGGTCTGGGATAGCTAAAGCTTTTATTTCGTTAAAGCTTTTTAGCGGCCGTGAAAAAACAGGGCCAATTTTTTCTTGGAGACTAAGGCCTAGCCCCATTGCGTCTGGGATGGTGAGAATGTCGGAAAAAATTATTGCTGCATCAAGGTCGAATCTTTGCAACGGTTGCATCGTCACTTCACAGCAAAGCTCGGGATTCTTACACAAGGCAAGAAAGTCTCCTGCTTTTTTTCGGGTGGCTCTATATTCTGGAAGATAGCGGCCGGCTTGCCGCATGATCCATATAGGCGTCTTATCGACAGGTTGTCGATTTAAGGCACGTAGAAATCTATCTTTCATAGCGACTGAGGTCTTGAGTTCATAATCGCACTTTTAAACAGGAGCAGGAAGGGTTGAGGACCCCATGAGAAACTCATCTATAGATTTGGCCGCTGAGCGGCCTTCAGCAATAGCCCAAACGATTAGAGATTGCCCATGTTGCATATCACCGGCGACGAACACGTTATCTAGATTAGTTTTCCAGTTATTATCGCGCTCTACATTCCCTTGCGTGTTCAGCTGGATACCCAATGCCTCTACGACTCCATCTTTTTCGGGCCCGGTGAAACCCATTGCGAGTAATGCAAGATCGCAAGGTATTGTTGTGGCAGTTCCATCTACTTCTTCAAAACCGCCACCATCGTACTGTTTTTGACGCATCTCTATAAGTTCAATTTCACAGACTCTTCCCTGTTCATTCCCGATGAAGCGCTTGGTAGAAATCGCGTAAAGCCTTTCCCCACCTTCTTCATGTGCAGATGCTATACGATAGATCCTCGGCCATTCGGGCCAAGGGTTTTCGACTGCGCGCTCGTTTGGAGGCTGTGGCATGATTTCTAAACTCGTTACTGAGGCGGCTCCTTGTCTGTGGGCCGTCCCAATACAATCTGCCCCAGTATCACCACCACCAATAATGACTACGTGTTTACCCGCAGCACTTATAGAAGGCTCTTGAACACTTTTATCTTCACAGATTCTGTTTTGTAGTGGTAAGTATTCCATCGCAAAATGTATTCCGGAAAGACTTCGGCCAACAACTGATAAGTCACGCGAAGTGGTAGAACCTCCCGCGAGCAAGACGACATCAAAATTTTCTTTCAACTCCTTGGCATCTATATTCGCTCCTACGTCAGCATTGGTGCGGAAGGTGACGCCTTCTGCTGTCATCTGCTCAAGTCGTCTATCGATGACAGCTTTTTCCATTTTGAATTCTGGGATGCCATATCTAAGCAATCCCCCAATCCTGTCATCTCGTTCAAAGACAGTCACGTCATGACCTACCCTACAAAGCTGCTGTGCTGCCGCAAGCCCCGAGGGACCAGATCCGATGACTGCAACACTTTTACCAGTTTTAATAGCTGAAGGTTCCGGCATGATCCAGTTTTCACTAAAAGCTCGGTCGATAATGCTGAGTTCTATTCCTTTTATCGTTACTGCATCATCATTGATTCCCAGAACACACGCGCCCTCGCACGGCGCTGGACACAAGGTGCCTGTAAATTCTGGGAAGTTATTAGTTTTGTGAAGCCTTCGGATAGCATCTTTCCATCTATTTTGGTACACAAGATCGTTCCATTCTGGAATCAAATTACCCAGTGGACATCCTTGATGACAAAAAGGGATCCCACAGTCCATGCATCGGCTCGCTTGCTTCGTGAGTGTTTTGGGGTCATAAGGCGTGATGACTTGCTTGTAATCGCGCAAGCGTTCGTCTACCGGACGGTATTTTATAGTTTGTCGGTCATGTTCTAGAAAACCCGTCGCCTTAGCCATTCATAGCCTCCATCATAGCGTCCTCTTCTGTCATACCTTTACTTTGAGCTGTCTTGATGACAGCAAGGACTTTTTTGTAGTCTTTAGGCATTACTTTTACAAATTTATTTTTGTTTTCCACCCAGCTCGAGAGGATTTCCTCAGCTAAAGTGCTTGCAGTCATTTGGTGATGGTTAGAAATTAGTGCTTCTAAGACTGGCTCGTCATTCCTGCTTACCTTTTCTAGAAACACCATCTCCTGATTACACTGCGAGGGGAATATACCTCGCGGGTCAAAAATATATGCAGTTCCACCTGACATTCCAGCTGCGAAATTTCGCCCTGTGGGACCAAGAATAACGACCGTTCCTCCAGTCATATATTCACAGCCATGGTCGCCTATTCCTTCAATTACTGCTTTGGCGCCACTATTCCGGACAGCAAAGCGTTCGCCTCCAATACCATTAAAATATGCTTCCCCTTCAGTTGCCCCGTATAAGGCGACGTTGCCAATAAGGATATTTTCTTCTGCGGCAAAGGATCTAACACGAGGAGGGTATACGACTATTTTTCCTCCAGATAAGCCTTTGCCTATATAGTCGTTACTGTCGCCCTCTAAGGTCATCGAAATACCTGCAGGGAGGAATGCTCCAAAGCTTTGTCCTGCAGACCCATTGAAATGTAGTCTGATCGTGTCATTCGGTAACCCTGCACTGCCGTATTTTTTTGTTATTTCGTACCCTAGGAGGGTTCCGACTGTTCGATTGATATTTCTTATTGCAAACGCTGCATTCACCAACTTCCCAGACTCAATGGCATCGGTGCAAGCAGGAATTATTTGAGTTCGGTCTAATGATTGGTCGAGCTTATGGTCTTGCGTGCTTGTTTGCCTTAAAGCGCCTTTATATTCTTCAGGTCTATATAGGATAGCTGACAGATCTAGATCTTTCGCTTTCCAGTGGTCAGATGCTTCTATAGTATCGAGAAGATCTGACCTTCCGATTAGATCATCTAACTGAGAAATCCCTACGCTTGCCATATATTCTCGCATTTCATTCGCGATATAGCGGAAAAAATTCTCCACAAACTCTGGTTTTCCATTGAACTTCTTTCGGAGTTCGGGATTTTGGGTAGCGATTCCTACCGGGCAAGTGTTTAAGTGGCATACCCGCATCATTATACACCCCATGACAACAAGAGGAGCCGTTGCGAACCCGAATTCTTCGGCTCCAAGCATAGCGGCTACGATACAATCCCATCCTGTCTTGAGTTGACCATCTACCTGCACGACTATTCTATCTCTTAAGCCATTATTCAGGAGTGTTTGCTGGGTTTCTGCCAGTCCAAGCTCCCAAGGCACGCCTGTATGTTTTAACGAAGTGACTGGTGAGGCACCAGTTCCTCCGTCATAGCCTGAAATGAGAACTACATCTGCGAATGCCTTAGCTACACCTGCTGCTACAGTGCCGACTCCTGCTTCTGCTACGAGTTTCACATGCACGCGGGCTCTAGGATTGGCATTTTTGAGATCGTGAATTAGCTGTGCTAGATCTTCAATAGAATAGATGTCATGGTGAGGTGGTGGCGATATCAGTCCAACTCCCGGAGTCGAACGGCGAACTTTGGCGATCCACGGATATACTTTATGTCCAGGAAGTTGCCCTCCTTCACCAGGTTTTGCACCCTGCGCCATTTTGATTTGCAGGTCATCAGCATTTACTAGATAGTCGCTAGTAACGCCGAATCGACCAGATGCGATTTGTTTAATAGCACTTCTTTTTGAATCTTTGCCTTTTTCAACAACAAATCTTTCAGGGTCTTCGCCACCTTCCCCAGTGTTAGAGCGTCCGCCGATTCTGTTGAGTCCGATGGCTAAGGTTTCATGCGATTCTTGGCTAATAGAGCCAAGGGACATCGCTCCAGAATTGAAGCGTTTCATTATCTTTTCTACTGATTCCACGGTTTCGATTGGAATAGGTGTGCAATGTTTTAGCTTGAGTAAACCTCTTATCGTTGCGCGTGACCTGCTTTGATTATCAATCGCGGCGGTATACTCTTTGAAGATAGAATATTGTCCAGACTGAGTAGCATGCTGAAGCTTGAATACTGTTTCTGGGTTAAAGAGATGGTGTTCTCCGTCACGACGCCATTGGTATTCGCCTCCGGACTCTAAGGCAAGGTCTCCAGATTGTCTCTGTGGCCAAGCCTTTCCATGACGGATATTTACTTCTTTGGCAATTACTTCAAGTCCTACCCCACTAATTTTGCTAGATGTTCCTTTAAAATATTTATTTACAAAGTTGCAGCCTAACCCCACAGCTTCAAATATCTGAGCGCCTCGATAGGATTGCACAGTAGAAATTCCCATTTTGGACATGATCTTGGTCATTCCGGTATCAATTGCACGGATATAATTCTTAATTAATAGAGTTTGATTTGAGCGGTTACCTTGATCGCTCAAAACCGAGCGGTCGAGTAGGCTAGCGATTGTATCGATTGCCATATACGGATTAACTGCATCAGCGCCATACCCAATTAGAGTTGCAAAGTGATGGACTTCGCGAGCGTCTCCCGATTCAACGATCAGACCTATCCGTGATCGCTTCCCATTTTTGACTAGGTGGTGGTGTAACGACGATATTGCCAACAGACACGGGATCCCAGATCTTTTACGATTTGTTCCTCTGTCCGAAAGGATAATAAAGTCAAATCCGTTATCTATAGCTTGGTCCGCTTCTAGGAAAATTTCTGTCAGTACAGCTTCAATCGCGCTCTCGTCCGAGTTCGATGAGTAGGTTATATTTAAAGTTTTTGAGGAGAAGCCGTGAGAGTTTATTTTTTGTATTTGAGAAAACTCGTTATTGTTAAGGACAATCGAGTCTAAAAAGAGACGTCGACAGTTCACATCTTTGGTCTCCAGCATATTCTTTTCTGGTCCTATCACTGTAGAAACCTGAGTAACTAATTTTTCCCTCATCCCGTCTAATGGGGGATTCGTAACCTGTGCAAATTTTTGTTTAAAGTAGTCGTAGAGTAGCCTCGGCTTGTCCGATAGTACGGCTAAGGGAGTATCGGTTCCCATAGAACCGATAGCCTCAGTTCCGCTTTCCACCATCGGTTGGATAAGAAGCTTTAGCTCTTCTTCGGTATAACCAAAGGCAATCTGTTTTTCGAATAATTCCGCCTCGTTTAGAGCAGGGGCAGAACTCACTTTAGGAAGATTTTCAAGACTAAGTTTATTTGCTTTTAGCCAGTCACCATAAGGGTGTTCATTGATATAAGTGTCTTTTAGCTCGGTATCTTCAATAATACGTCCAAGTTCTGTGTCGACTAGAAAGATCCTTCCTGGCTGTAGACGACCTTTGACTTTGATCTTTTCGGGGGGGAGTTCGAGCACGCCAACTTCTGAGGCCATGACTACTAAATCGTCTGTAGTCACGTAATAACGTGAGGGCCGCAAGCCATTCCTATCTAGAATCGCACCGATCGATCGTCCATCCGTAAATGCGATTGATGCCGGTCCATCCCAAGGCTCCATGAGACAAGAATGATATTCGTAGAATGCTTTGCGGGCGGGGTCCATTGTTTCATGTCCACTCCAAGCTTCAGGCACCATCATTAGCACTGCGAGAGGCAGTGGTCTTCCCGCCATATGCAGAAACTCTAACACTTGGTCGAAAGAGGCCGTATCTGAATTACCTTCCAGAACTATTGGAAATAATTTTTCTAAGTCACCGCCTAACGCTTCGCTCTTGCATAAAGCTTGTCTTGCTTTCATCCAGTTACTATTGCCGCTCACTGTGTTTATTTCTCCGTTGTGAGCGATAAATCTAAAGGGCTGTGCCAGTGTCCATGAGGGGAATGTATTTGTTGAAAATCTTTGGTGTACTAGAGCCAGAGCTGATTCGACTCTTTCATCATGTAAATCAGGGAAAATAATTTCTAGTTGATTCGCAAGCAGCATACCTTTGTAAACAAGTGTCATAGAAGACAGGCTGGGGATATAGAAAAGGCTTTTTTCTTTTAGCTGACTGGCCCAGATTAGATGCTCTATCCTTTTACGAATAACGTAAAGTTTTCTTTCAAACTCGGCCCCAACTTTTGTGTCAGTACCCTTGCCTAAAAATATTTGACTGAAGTACGGTTGTGCTTTTCTAGCGCTGGGTCCTATCACTTCGGGCCCAAGAGGTATCTCTCGCCATCCTAGAACAAACTGTCCTTCCTCTTTGGCAATTTGGGATAATTTACTTATGCAGTCTTCTCTGTCGCTCGAATTATTTGGTAAGAATATATTACCAGCAGCGTACTCGCCTATAGTGGGCAAATTGATCCCTAGTTTCCTACACTCAGCCCTTAAAAATTTATCAGGAATTTGCAGCAGGATACCGGCGCCATCCCCCGTATTTTCTTCGGCTCCGGTAGCACCGCGATGCCATAGATTTTTTAAAATTGAAAGTCCTTGGGTGATGGTGGCGTGAGATTTTCTCCCCTTCAGATCCGCAACAAACCCCAGCCCACATGAATCGTGCTCATTAGTTTCGTCATATAAGCCACCCTCTGGTCTGCCAATATTTGGAAATTTTACTTCGGTAACGTCATCCATACTCTAGTAGTTTCTCCACGTGTCCATGTCCTTCGTGATAGGACAGATTTTTTACTGACTAACTTGTCAGCCGGTTATTGATTAATTCTTGGTTGGCGAATTTGCCAACCTAGATAAAATTTGAATCTCACAAAAACGAGCGCAGGCTTGGGAAGGTGCTATCACACTCAACTCTTATTTTATAAGATTTAGCATGTTGTGTCATCCTGATGAGGTAGGATTCGACGTTATTATAGAGGTAGAGCCTTAGTTCAACTTATCTAGGCGATAATCTTGCGTCACGAGCCCCGCACTATAATTTCTAATTATTATAGACATTCGAAGCTTATAGAAGAATTTGGTGAATATTGATTGCATTTAGGGGATAAATAATTTTTGTTTGTGGCTTACCCGTCTAGCTCGAGAAATCAATAATCATGTTTTCCTATCGTCTCTAGCAGGATTTCTTCTAAATAATCATTGGTCAAGAAGGCATTCCCAAAACTTTTCAGTAATACAAGACGAATACTACCATCTATATTTTTTTTGTCTTTGGACATAAGGGCTACAAATTGCTCAGGTGTGATTTGTTGCGGAGCTTCAGTAGGCAGAGAAAAATGGGTTAAGAGCAGTTTGATTCGCTCTATCTGCTCTTTACGCAGAAAGCCTAGCTTCCAGGACATAAAAAGAGCCATCATCATTCCCGCTGCTACTGCTTCGCCATGTAGCCATTTCCCATAGCCCAATGCAGTTTCTATTGCATGACCGAAAGTATGGCCAAAATTGAGGGTGGCTCTTATTCCTCGTTCTCGTTCGTCAGCTGAAACAATTGTTGCTTTGTTTTCACAGGAACGCTGGATTAAATAATTCAGCGTATCACTACTTTTGGCTAATATATCGGGAATATTTGCTTCAATCCAATCAAGGAAGTCTGCGTCGTTGATCAAGCCATATTTAATGACCTCAGCCATGCCAGAGTTAAATTCACGATTCGGCAGTGTTTTTAATGTCGAGGTATCAATAAATACAGCTTGAGGTTGGTAAAAGGCACCCACCATGTTTTTTCCTAGAGGAAGATTAATTGCGGTTTTTCCACCAACGGATGAATCAACTTGAGCGAGTAGTGTTGTCGGCATCTGAACGTAGCTTATCCCTCTTTGATAGCTCGCTGCAGCGAACCCCGCCAGATCGCCGACAACCCCGCCACCAAGAGCAATTAAGGTTGCATTTCGATTGATATTGTTTTCGAGCATAAAACTGAGTAACCGCTCAAGTTCTACAAAATTTTTTGATTCTTCACCGGCAGAAAGGATGAAAGTGTGACATTCATCTTTATAAAAGCGTTTTTTGACAGCGTTTAAGTGGAAATTGGCCACATTCGAATCAGTAACAATAACTACTTGATTGCCATGTATAGTGCTTAAAATTAATTTCGAGTCAGAGAGAATCCCGTCGCCAATGTAGATAGGGTAACTGCGACTTTCTAGAGAGACATTAATCTTGGTTAGCATGAATTTTTTTACTAATAGTTTGAATAATTTGATGAATGGGTAAGGTATCAGTGGATATTACATGATTTGCGATCTCACGATACAAGGAATCTCTTGCGAGCACAATTTCTGAGAGTTTTTTACGCGGATCCTCAACTTGTAGCAACGGTCTTGATTTATCAGTTTTCAATCTATCCAAAAGAGTATCGATCTGACTTGTCAGATAGAGTACAAGACCCCTTTCAGATAGGGCGCTTCGATTTTTTTTGCTAAGAATACACCCCCCTCCAGTAGCTACAACGATTTTATCGCTCCTTGAGATTTCTTCGATAACATTTTCTTCTCTCTTTCTAAAACCACTTTCTCCTTCTATCTCAAATATCATGTCGATTTTGACACCAGTCTTCTTCTCGATTACTGCATCCGTATCAATGAATTCATAGCTCAGCAACTGGGATAGCCTATGTCCTATAGTTGTTTTTCCGACCCCCATAGGGCCTATGAGAAAAATCCTGTTTAAGACCGACAATCGAATCCTCTCCTCTATAGACTTGGTTCAAGACATAATAACAATTTGCTATTAGTAAACATTAAGTCTACCTATGTATGTGATTTATTACAGTTCTGCAAGAGTATGGCTTCTATCTGGTGGAATTGCAGAGACTTTGATAAGAGGTAACTTTATTAAGTTGCCATAAATATAAAGTTTTTATTTATTACTCCGGGTCGAACTAGCATTATAAATAGTAAAAGGTACTCAGATGAATTTTGTCGAAAAAGAAAGGAAAGCGCTGTTAGAAGTTAAAGGGCTAGGACCAGTCGTTATTCGGCGATTCGAAGAAATTGGAACATATTCTTTGCAAGAGCTGAGTGAATACGAAGCTGACGATATTGCTGAAATAGTAGCTGATATGCTGGGAACCAGCTGTTGGAAAAACAGTCCTCAATCGAAAAAAGCTATTAATGCTTCAATTCAAGTAGCAAAAAAAAGCAATATGAAAGGCGCGGACAGTTCTCAATGAACTCAGAATGGATCTGGCCTATTTCACCCAATCTCTTAGGACTAATCATAGGGATAATATTTATCTTCCCAACGATTTACTTTATTCGTGCCAAAAATTGGGATTCGGTCGCATGGCCACTCTTTCTAGTAACACTCCCTGTGTACTATATGCTTTTCGGAGTTCTTGTGATGGATGGTTCCGCGGTTCTTTAGGAACTTTTGTATGGTTTACCATTCATAGTTACAGGTCTCCTAGTTTGGCGAATGCGATCCAAGAATGCACTTATTATTGTAGCTCTAGCATGGATAAGTCACGATTTTTACCACGACCATTTCTTTCAGAATCCAGGAGTATTCAGTTGGTATCCCGCGTTTTGTGCGATAGTTGATATTACAGTGGGAGTATATTTACTAATTTATTATAGGCGCGTTATCCCAACTATAAATGTATAAAAAACTAATTAAAACATTTACTTAAAAAATTAATATGAATGTAGAATATTTTTTATTTTCTTATAGGTAAAGAATGACCATAAGATTGCCCTCACTTATACTTAATCACCGAGATCAATCAACATCGATTTGCATCTCTTCTTGGAAGGTCTTAAGGATCTCCCCGGTCCGTGCATAAAATTCGCTGGAACTAATGATCTTACAGTTCTTTGCAAGCGACTTTAGTTCACCGATACTATTCGTGTTCGGTAGTTAAATACGATGGTCTGAGTGTGTGTTCTGGCGATAAATTTTGGAGAAAGATAATCGAATTTGGTGTATTAGTTTTCGTATATGTTGAGCATCTTCAAGAAGCATGATCGCGACTGTTGCTGTTTTTGCACCATTGCGTCGTCTGTATGATTATATTGCTTTGAGTACTTTACATCGGCCATTAACGGTAGGTTCCCGAGTCTGGGTTCCTTTGAGACATTCATTTCGAGTTGGGATCGTGGTGAAGATTAGGGGTGTCAATACCGAGAATGTATCCAAGCTTAAGTCGATAGTGGAAATTTTAGATGATGACTCTCTTATTTCTGAGAAAATGCTGCACCTTGCTTCTTGGGCGTCCGCATACTATCACCACCCTATAGGGGAAGTAGTAGCGACTATTCTTCCCGCACCTTTGAGAGGAAAGACTTTGGTTCCTTCTGTGGGCCGTGAGAGTTGGAGTCTTACAGAACTGGGACGACAGGCTCTTGAACAGCTTTCTGTGAAAGGGCTTCGGCAAAAGGATATCCTGAAAATCTTGCAGAATAACTCCTGCATTTGCGCGGAAGAACTTGGCGACTTGGATTATAATTGGCAGAGTCCAATGCGCGCGCTGCTGAAGCGCAACTTTGTCATGAAGTCAATTGTATCGGAACCGATCGGCCCAATTAGGTTGCTAGATAGCCCTATTATCCTGAATAAAGAGCAGGCGCGTGCTTCCAAAAATATTCATGAGACTCTTGGTAAGTTTCAACCCACTGTTCTGTACGGTGTTACAGGAAGCGGGAAAACAGAAGTATATTTTGATGTCATCGATAGTGTATTGAAAAGTGGAGGTCAGGCCCTTTTCTTGCTTCCGGAAATAGCGCTAACGAAGCATTTGGTAAAGCGTTTCCGTCAGCGGTTTGGTAGCCGAGTAGCAACCCTTCACTCTGGTATGAGTAAAAAAGAGCGCGTCGCCACTTGGATTAGATCTAAGAAGGCTGAGGTGGGTATTCTACTTGGGACTCGCTCAGCAGTTTGGCTAGAACTGCCCGACCTTGAACTGATTATCGTTGATGAGGAGCATGACGCTGCTTACAAGCAGCAAGATGGATTCCGATACTCTGCCCGTGATATTGCGATAGTCCGTGCGCAACAATTGGGTATTCCCGTGGTTCTAGGGTCAGCTACTCCTTCGTTTGAGACATTGGTCAATATAGAGAATAAAAATTTTCAGATAACACACCTGAAAAGCCGTCCATTAGCCTTGTCAAAGACTAAAGTCGAGACTATCGATGTGCGGGGGCTGAAACTAGCAGGTGGCCTGAGTGAAGCATTGATTAGACATATGCGAGAGCATTTGGCGAAAGGACAACAAGTTGTTCTTTTCCTTAATAGGCGAGGTTACTCACCCGTTATGATCTGCCGTTCTTGCGGAGTATTAATGACTTGCCTGCGGTGCGACGCTTACTTGGTCTACCATAAGCAAAAACAATCACTGATCTGTCATCACTGTGGATACCGTAAATCTGCTTTTACTAAAGCAGATTGTTGTGCTGAAGAAGCGACTGAACCATTAGGGATCGGTACAGAGGGAATTGAAGAGGTGGTTCGCGAGTTGTTTCCTCATAAGACGGTATGCCGAGTTGATAGAGATGCCGTCAGATCGGCTAAAGTACTAGAAAAAATACTGAGCGAAATAGGTACTGGAGAGATTGACATATTAATTGGTACCCAAATGGTTTCAAAGGGCCTTGATTTTGAGAATGTTACATTAGTGGGCGTGGTTGACGCTGACACGCGGTTATATTCAATAGATTTTCGAGCAGAAGAGAGGTTGGCTCAGTTGCTCGTGCAGGTGGCTGGTAGAGCTGGGCGTGGTAGCAAGGCTGGGGAGGTTTTTGTGCAGACGCAAAAACCAGAAAATGCGGTTTTAAGAAGAATTATTGATGACGGTTATGATATATATTCGAAGCTAGCCCTGCCTGAGAGACGAGAAGTAGGTTTCCCTCCTTATGTCGCTATGGCCTTGGTTCGGGCCGAGTCTAAGTACCCGGAGCGACCAACATTATTTCTAACAGGAGTTAGGAAAATTCTTCAAAAAGAGTGTGCCAAGGCGGACATTAGTTTCCCAATTCCGGCTTACATGGCTTTACGCGCCGGAAGAGTCAGGGCATTGTTGATAGTTAGGGCGCCTCTGAAAATTGAGATCCAAAATCTGTTAGCTGCTTGTCTGGACAAAATAGAAAGCTTATCTAAGGTAGTTCGAATTCAGTGGACAATTGACGTCGATCCTCAGGAGACTCTTTAAGAAATTCACCGTGTGTGAATAACCTTACAATAAGCGATAGAATTGAATCTGTCCTGAAAACTTAGAATTTATATATTGGAAAGATTTTTGAAAGATAAGCTGCATTCCTGCATAGAGGCAAGTCTAGTTGAATTGAGAAAATTAGGTGTTTTAGAAGGCGATGAAGTCTATGACTTTCGTATTGAGGTGCCTAAAAAAGCCGAACATGGCGATTACAGTACTAATTTAGCCTTGCTCTTAGCAAAATCTATGGGCAGTTCTCCTAGAAAAATCGCAGAGCAAGCTGCTACATTATTGGAAAAAAATGAGCTTTTTGATTCTGTTTCGATTGCAGGGCCAGGCTTTATTAATTTCACGCTAGCTGATGAAGCTATATTTGCTGTCATCGAGTCAGTGAAAGAACAGGGAGAGAGTTTTGGGCGCAATAGTCTTGGTAATAAAAAATCTGTTCAAATTGAATTTGTATCAGCGAATCCTACTGGCCCGCTCCATGTGGGGCATGGACGAGGCGCTGCTATTGGCTCAGCTCTGGCGAGCCTTTACCAAGCATGTGGGTACATTGTACACAAAGAATACTATGTGAACGATGCCGGTCGGCAGATGGATATTCTCGCTGTGAGCGTTTACTTAAGGTGGTTACAGGAGGAGGGCTGCACTCTTGTGTTCCCGTCCAATGGTTATCAAGGAGTATATATTTCAGAGATAGCACGCGATTTCAATCGCTCATCTCCTTGGTTGGAGTCGTCTCAGCAATCTGGCTTAGGAGGCTTAATAACCGATGTGGATACTGACGCGGCGATGGACGAACTGATAACTTGCGTTAAAGCACACTTAGGTGCGTCTTCTTACGAGCTAGTTAGGTCTTATGCGACTAAAGCCATTTTGGAGGGTATAAAAGACGACCTGCGGGTGTTCGAAGTCACTTTTGATTCATGGTTTTCGGAGTTGTCTTTGCATGCAGAGGGTATAATTGAGGCATCACTTAACCACTTAGACTCAAAGGAATATATTTATGTCTCGGATGGTGCAACTTGGTTTAGGTCTACCTTATCAGGCGATGAAAAGGATCGGGTAGTCATAAGAGATAATGGACAGAAGACATATTTTGCGGCTGACATTGCTTATCACGCGGGTAAGTTTGATCGGGGGTTTGAGAAATTAGTTGATGTGTGGGGTGCGGACCACCATGGCTATATCCCTAGGGTGAAGGCTGCGCTTGAAGCTATGGGTAAATCTAGCGGTGATTTAGATGTCGTTTTGGTCCAGTTTGCTGTTTTGATGAGAGATGGGGCAGCCGTCGCAATGTCCACTCGGTCCGGAAACTTCGTCACATTGCGAGACTTGGTTGATGAGGTTGGCGTTGACGCCGCTCGTTTCTTTTACTTGATGCGGCGATCTGATCAACACATGGAGTTTGACTTGAACCTTGCTGTCTCTAAAACTAATGAGAATCCAGTCTATTATGTGCAGTATGCTCACGCGCGGATCTGCAGCATTATGACTCAAGCTTCCTCGCTAGGAGAGTGGGCCTGGACTGAGGAAGGCCCTAAATATCTAAACACAGCTGCTGAGCGGAAAATAGTCATAATGTTAGCTGGATATCCAGAGGTGTTAATAAGCGCGGTTAAATCGAACGAGCCTCATCTACTTCCTCAATACTTGCGAGAATTAGCGCAAGAATTCCACGCTTACTATAACTCCAATAAAGTATTGTCTGAGGATAAGGCTGTTAGGTTTGCGCGTTTATCTTTGGTGGATGCAGTCCGACAAGTCCTTGCAAATGGGTTAGGCTTGCTCAATATTTCAGCACCACGGTCAATGTGAAGGAAAGCTATAGATGGCCCTTAGAGACTATAAAAAAGCATCTACTCTTCCTAGTGAAAAGGAAAGTCATGGCAAACTTTCTTTTTTCATTATTGGGCTATTAGTTGGAGGAATAGTGACTTACGGTTGTTTAATTTCTTTATCTGAGAATGGGCGGTTTGATATTTTTAATTGGCCAAAAAGTTTGATCTCAACGGCAGATTCATTAGGAAAAAAAATTAAAGGGATCTCGAAAAATTCATCCCTACCTCCGATGGAATTTGACTTCCAACCATTGGAAAGTGGCAGCGAAATTGATATCGGGCCAATAGAAGGGTTTCAACAAGGTTACCTTCAAGCTGGATCTTTTCGTACCATTGAAGATGCGGATGGGACCAAGGCAAAATTAGCAATTTTAGGCATTAAGTCAGAGATTAGTCGGGTCGTCACTGCGGAAAAGAACGTATGGTTCCGAGTGCTGGTGGGACCGCTTTTAAGTGAGAGAGCAATAAGAGAGACACGTATAGAAATGATAGAGCAAGGTATAATTCCTATCTTTCTAAAACAAGTAGCGGACTGACTCTTTAACCTTCTTGCTAAATACAGGTTTATGGCTACAAGAGAAATTTAGTACTACTCGAACCTAGTCATTGCTAAAACTTGAGGGGGCTGTGGATTCAAGGAGTAACAATCTGATATTTCTCTGTAGCCTCGATTTGAAGAGATTACTGTCTCCAGTGGGTGTGAAAATTTGACCCAACGTGATGGATTCTTTTAGGTAGTGAGATAGGACCTCTGCAGATCCATTAACCCAGTTATCCCAAGCTATTGTTGACTTTGAGAAAAGCTCTTGCTCTTGTTTTATCTTGACAGACATCTGCAGAAACTCTGAGTAAGGCGCTGCCATTGCTGTTATGTCAGCTCCACGGACAATGCTTTCTTCCCTAGTGTGACAGTATGCAAATTTTTCTGTAGACAATATAGCAGCGCAGATTTTCTCTATTTTTCTATTGGGGATGTTATGTTGAGGAAGTATCCTTTCGGCAATAGACGCGGCGTAGGATTCTTTATTTTCGAACTGAAGCGCAGTATGATCTTTTATGTATTCGGCGTCGTGGAAGAGTAGTGCGCAGTATACTATTTCGCAGTCGATAGGTGGTTTTCGGAGCCCATAATAATTAATTATTTCCTCTGCGAAATATATAGTTTTTTCAATATGAGTGAAGTTGTGAAATGCTAGTTTATCGCTGTAAAATTTATAAGCGGCTTTTTCTAGCGATAAATTTCGGACCTTGGTAAATACCGATGCCATATCAATATTCCTGTTGAGGCTAGATGAGAACACGTGTCGAGACTGCTATTATTGAAGAGTTGTACAAAAAAACAAGCTTTAATATATGTGGTTTTTCGTGCGAATTGGTGAACGATTAAGATAGCCTACTGATTTGGTTTGTTGTAGGCTCAGCTGCAGTAGTATATTTTTTTTTTCAAAGTAGAGACTTTGAGAGTATGACGTTAAAAATATTTGTTAATGGAGACCCTCTCGAGATCCCTGATAACCTTGTATTGCAAGGTATTATTGAAATTTTAGAGGTGACAGGGCGGTACGCAATTGAAGTGAATGGTGAAATTGTTCCCAAAAGTGAGCATTTGGACTTTTTAATTAATAACGGTGATGCGGTTGAAGTCGTAAAGGCCGTTGGTGGCGGATAGCACCGGTGGAAAAATCAATAAAGGGATAGTCAGTAAGATGGATACACAAGGATCGAAAAAAACCATTCTCAAGGATGCCTTGAAAATTGGAGAGTATGAACTTTCTTCCCGCTTACTAGTTGGGACAGGGAAATATAAAGATCTGTCGGAAAGCCATGCAGCTATTGAGGCAAGTGGTGCTGCTGCTGTAACAGTGGCAATAAGAAGAATCGATGCTGGACAGACTACTGATGCCTCAGATTTGCTAGATATTATTTCTCCGGAAAAATACGTTATCTTACCTAATACAGCAGGTTGCTACGATGCTGCCTCGGCGGTGAGAACCTGCATGCTGGGACGAGAGCTACTAGATGGTCATGCACTAGTAAAGCTGGAAGTTATGGGGGATAGTCGTACGTTATACCCAAATATTGTTGAGACACTATCTGCTGCAAAAACTTTGTGTAAAGAGGGGTTTCAAGTGATGGTTTATACGTCTGATGATCCTATTTTAGCTGTTGAGCTTGAAGCAATAGGATGTGTCGCGATCATGCCTCTTGCCGCACCTATTGGTTCAGGATTAGGGATACAGAATCGTTTCACCTTAAGAACTATAATTGAAAACGCTAGCGTTCCTGTGATTGTTGATGCTGGCGTAGGGACGGCGTCTGATGCCAGCATCGCCATGGAGCTTGGTTGCGATGGTGTATTGATGAACACAGCAATCGCCGAAGCCCAAAATCCGATATTAATGGCATCAGCAATGTCAAAGGCTGTTCAAGCTGGCCGAGAGGCATTTCTGGCTGGAAGGATGCCTCGCCGTGCATATGCTACAGCTTCTTCACCTTTAGATGGCCGTTTTTTCTCATAATCTGTTTGTCATGGTTAAAGATACTCCGCTATTGAGGACCGTTCGTAGCTATGTCGTGCGGGCGGGCCGTACAACAGCGGCTCAGGTAAAGGCGTTAGGTGAATTTCAAAATCAGTATGGATTCAACCTCGAGCAGATAGAGAAGGTTAACGATCTATTTGCGCTGGCCGGACCATTGCATTTAGAAATCGGGTTTGGGAACTCCGAAAACATCATACATATGACCAGATGTCACCCGAACAATAATTATCTGGGTTGCGAAGTACATCCTCCGGGTCTGGCAAGAGCCTTATTGGCGATAGATAAACTATCCCTACCTAATGTCCGTGTAGCTGGCATTGATGCTATTGATTTACTTAACTCTATTTCCCCTGAAGCTTTAGACTCAGTTTATATTTATTTTCCAGATCCATGGCCTAAGAAGCGTCATAATAAAAGACGATTAGTGAATGAAAATTTCTTGAGTTTACTTTATCTTGCCTTAAAGAAAAATGGTATTTTTCGGTTTGCCTCTGATGATGCTGTTTATGCTGAAATGGTAAAAGATTTGATTGCTAACTCGACTGAGTGGATCAATATTGCTGGAGGAAGAAAGTGGTCGCCTCGGCCAAACGATCGAGTCTTGACTAGATTTGAGAAAAGAGCAGGTATATTAAAAAATAAGATCTTTGAGATTACTGCGAGTCCTTGTCTGTAGGCTCTTCAATCTCCCTGGGTTTTACGTCATCTAAATTCTCAATGAGATAAAATTCAGTGCTTTTTTTTTCTTCGTTATGACTATTTGGCCGAGTAATACCGAACGTATTTTTTATGCCGCAAATTCTTGCAGTCTCTAGCACATCAAGGTTGTCATCTATCAAGATAGTGTTTTCAAATTTACATTCCGTATCCTCAGAAAGTTTTGTCCAAAATGGCATCTCTTCTTTACAATAACCAATTTCGTGAGCATTACAAATGTGATCAAAATATTTTCTTATCCCTGTGATTTCTAGTTTTCTGTTCATGCTTTTGAGCGCAGCGTTGGTCGCCAAAGTGACAGTTAAGCCACTCTGGTTTAGCCTCTCTAACAAAGGTTGGGCTCCATTCCGTAGACAGATTAGAGAGTCTAATTCATCTTCAATACCAGTTAGGCTTAGATCTAAAGCTTTACTCCAGTATATTAGGCTATACCAATTTAAGGTTTTTTTGTTTTTTTCGAGCAAGTCTTCTATGATTTTTTTTGCGGCTAATATGTCTATATCGTTTTTTTTTGCTAATTTAGCGGGTAGTGACTGACTCCATACCTGATGGTCAAAATGTAAGTCCAAAAGTGTGCCATCCATGTCAAAAATGACTGTGTCGATGTCATCCCATATTATTTTTGATAAGCTCATTTATCACTTCTATCTTTAATCAGAGCTCTGAGTTCAAGGGCCAGCGTTGCAGCTAATTCCAATTCCTGAGAATTTAATGTCTTCTTTATTTGCTTATTTTCCTCAGGTTCTTTTTCAGCACTTGCTGAAGCTATTTTAAGCCAAGCATAACTTAAAGCTGGATCTGGGTCTTTTCCGATGCCTTGCATGTAGAGCGAGCCAAGATTACGCTGGGCAGGTTCAAAGCCCTGAAGCGCTGATTCTTTTAGCCAAAAGTAACCTTCTTGATAATTTGTTACTGTCCCGTTCGCAAAGATATACATCAAGCCAATTTGCATTTGTGCTTTTTCATTACCTTTCTCTGCTAGTTGTAGCATGAGTTCGAAGGCTTTTTTTTGAGCTTCTACGCTGTCTACATTTTTTAAATATTCACCTGCTAACTGAAAGGTGGCGGCTGCATGATCTTGCTGTGAAGCAAGTTTCAGAAACCCCACTGCTTCTTGTTTTTCCCCTTCACGTAAAAGCAGTATTGCGAGATTGAACTGCGCTGCTGCCAGGCCCTTCGCGGCAGCTTTTCTGAACCATATTTTGGCCTCGGGCAGGTTTTTATTTGCGCCTTCTCCTTTAGCGAGCGCGACACCGAAAAAAAATTGTGCTTCTGTGTCTCCGAGTTCCGCTCCTTTTTTAAACCAGTGCGCAGCTTTGGATGTATTTTTAGCCTCTCCATAACCTCTAAGGTTCATTATCCCTAGATTGAACATCGCACCGGGCAAGCTCTGTTCCGCGGCTGCTTTGAAAAGTTCTCTCGCACTATCAAAGTCTAGATCAATGCCTTTTCCTCTCATATACATAGTTCCTAGGTTGTTTTGGGCGATGGGATCTCCTGCATCGGAAAGAATATGATAATACTTGGCAGCGAGGGCAAACTGGCCGTCATTATAAGCATCAGATGCCATATCGGCTCGGCCAGTAGCTGTGACTAGAAGTAAAATGATATAAATAGATGAATCAATGCGCATGTCAAAAGGACTCTTGTATTCTGTATAGCATATAATTAGTGGATCAAAATTTCTTACTTAATGGTATCTAATGAGAAAAATAAAAAAAATACTAGTAGCTAACCGTGGAGAAATCGCGATCCGAGTCATGAGGGCGGCGTCTGAACTAGCTATTCAGACCGTGGCAGTCTATGCCCACGAAGATCGTTTTTCATTGCATCGATTTAAGGCGGACGAGTCTTACTTGATAGGTGCTGGAGACACTCCGGTAAAAGCCTATTTGAGTATAGAGAAAATCATAGCGATTGCTCTTTCGAGTCAGGCAGATGCCATTCATCCTGGTTACGGGTTCTTATCTGAGAGTCCCGAACTTGCAGAAGCTTGTGCTGATGCAGGCTTAGTTTTCATAGGGCCATCACCAGAGGTCATGAGAAAGTTAGGCAATAAAATACAAGCTCGCGCCTTAGCGGAGTCAAGTGGAGTCGCTGTAATGCCAGCAACTAAGTCACTGCCTACTGATGAAAAGGAAGTTTCTAGATTGGCTGAATCGGTTGGCTATCCTCTTATGCTCAAAGCTTCTTGGGGAGGCGGTGGTCGCGGAATGAGAGTCATTGATTCTGCGGAAGATCTGCATGCTATTGTCCAGACTGGTAGGCGTGAAGCTCTAGCTGCGTTCAATAATGACGAGATTTATTTGGAAAAGCTCGTAAAGAATGCACGACATGTGGAGGTGCAGATACTTGGTGATACGCATGGAAATATCGTGCACTTGTTTGAGCGCGATTGCACCGTCCAAAGAAGGAATCAGAAAGTTGTTGAGCGAGCTCCTGCTATTTATCTAACCGAAGAGCAGCGCACTGAGTTTTGTCTTGCTGCAATAAAAGTGTGTAAGTCGGTCAACTACACTTGTGCAGGGACTGTTGAATTTTTACAGGATGTGGATACAGGTGATTTCTATTTTATTGAGGTGAACCCTCGCATCCAAGTTGAACATACTGTCACAGAGTCAATTACTGGTGTAGATATAGTTAAAGCTCAAGTTAGGATATCGGAAGGCCATACAATAGGTTCTCAAGAATCAGGTATTCCTCAGCAGATTGATATCAAAATTCATGGTCATGCGATTCAGTGCAGAGTTACTGCAGAAGATCCTGAAAACAATTTCATTCCTGATTACGGCACGATTACAACCTATAGAAGTCCAGCCGGTTTCGGTATTCGGTTAGATGCAGGAACAGCCTACACTGGCGCCGAAATCACAAGGTACTATGATTCTCTATTAGTTAAGGTGACCGCGTGGGCGGGGACCGAGGAGGAAGTTACACTTAGGATGCGTAGAGCTCTTCTAGAGTTTCGAATTAGGGGGATAAGCACTAATCTCGAATTTCTAGCTGAGTTGATGACGAATAAAAAGTTTCAAAAGGGTGATTATACTACTCGGTTTATTGATGAGACCCCCGAGCTCATGGAGCTTCCTCATCGACGTGATAGAGGCACTAAACTTGTTAATTATGTGGCCGAGGTTATTGCAAAAGGCAACCCTCTAGTTGCGGATCGGCCATGGCCAAGTGTGATCGAGGAGCCAAACATTCCTAGCTGTGAAGATGTAGCTATTGTGGGAGGTTCTAGGCAGAAATTTGAAGAGCTGGGCGCGGCAGATTTTTCGAAATGGATGTTGGACCAGAGACAAATTCTAGTTACCGATACAACATTTCGTGATGCACATCAGTCTCTATTGGCCACGCGCTTTAGAAGTCATGATTTACTTCAGATATGCGATGCTTATGCGCGTCTAGCTCCTCAATTATTATCTGTTGAGTGTTGGGGTGGCGCGACTTTTGATGTGGCAATGAGATTTCTCAATGAGTGTCCTTGGACGCGCTTAAAATCTATCCGAGAAAAGCTTCCTAATGTGCTTACGCAGATGTTGTTGAGAGCATCAAATGCGGTCGGTTACAAAAATTACCCTGATAATGTGGTCAGCTATTTCATTAGTCAGGCTGCAACATCTGGTGTTGATATCTTTAGAGTGTTTGATTCTTTGAACTGGGTTGAGAACATGCGCCTACCAATGGATTCGGTTATAGAGTCGGGGAAGATTTGTGAAGCGACTATTTGCTACACCGGCAACTTGATTGGAGCGAGTGAGAAAAAATATAACTTGGCTTATTACGTGAAAATGGCGAAAGAATTGGAGTCAGCCGGCGCCCATGTTTTGGGGATAAAAGATATGGCAGGGCTCTGCCTTCCTAGGGCCGCGACCTTATTGATCTCAGAACTAAAGCAGGAAATTGGAATACCAATTCATTTTCATACCCATGATACCAGCGGGATAGCCGGAGCAACCGCGCTGGCAGCGATAGATGCTGGTGTAGATGCTGTTGATCTGGCTATGGACTCGATGAGCGGGATGACATCACAACCAAATATGGGTTCAGTGCTTGAGGCTCTTCGGGATAGTCCTCGTGAAAGCAGTTTAGACGGTGATGCGATTAGAACACTGTCTGATTATTGGGCTGGAGTTCGAAAAAATTATTATCCTTTCGAAAGTCAAGAGAGAACTGGCGCATCTGAGGTTTATATACATGGGATGCCAGGTGGACAGTTTACAAATTTGCGAGAGCAAGCGACATCACTCGGCTTAGGTAAAAAATGGGGAGAAGTTTCCAAAGCCTACGCCGATGTAAATGATATGTTTGGCAATATCGTAAAGGTAACTCCAAGCTCAAAAGTAGTTGGTGATATGGCATTAATGATGGTCAGCAGCGGTTTAAGTAGGGAAGACGTTGAGTCTGATGGTACCGATGTACCTTTCCCTGAATCAGTAGTTTCCTTTTTTAGAGGTGACTTAGGACAACCTTTAGGAGGATTTCCTCCTTCTTTGCGCAAAAAAGTTTTGCAAGATGAAGTAGGCCTAGAAGTAAGACCAGGGTCCGTACTCGCACTCGCGGATCTAGGTGAGGAGCGTCTCATCGCTGAGCAGCAAGCTGCGAGAGAAATTTCAGACGAAGAGTTTGCTTCTTATCTCATGTACCCGAATGTTTTTATCGAATATGTTGCTGCTTATCGGAAATATAGTGATTTGACCGTACTACCGACGACTATCTTTTTCTATGGGATGGAGTCAGGTCAGGAGGTGCAATTACAGATCGAATCTGGACGGTCAATTGTGCTGAGATATATGGGAATGAGTGAGGCTGATCAAGACGGCCAGAAAACTGTGTACTTTGAGCTAAATGGTCAACCGCGGCAGGTTCGGGTTTTAACGGAGAAAGGGAAAAGCACTAAAATTTTGGCTCTTAAGTCGGATGTCGACAATGCGTGTCATATAGGTTGCCCTATGCCTGGCTTGATAGCACAAATAGATGTGGAAATAGGTGACGAGGTTAGCAAAGGTCAGTCTCTATTCACCATTGAGGCTATGAAGATGCAAACTACAATTCGTGCCGAACGAGATGGTGTTATCAAAGAGATAATTGTGACCGAAACGCAACAAGTAGACAGTGGGGATTTGTTAGCGGTTTTTGATTAGTAAAACCGGATTTTCAGGACATATTTAAAAGTACTCTCCACTATGCCGTGACCGATCGGAATCTTGAACCAGAAGCTCAAGTGTGGAATTTCACTGTCTGAATCAGGCTATCTTCAGTTTGAAGACGTGCTCAACATCAGGCCTAGTTCTATTCCGCGATTATAAAATTATCGGCTCAGAGATCGTCTGATCGAGTCGCGCACAAAGCAGAGAGTCCTAGAGGTCTATCCTACAGCTTTTTGGTTTAAGGCGAAATGTTTTTTATTCAAGCAAGCTCAATTTTTCGATCAGAAGTGCAGGACAGTCACTTAGACAGGACTGCATCTATTTTAGCCTGGATTTGTGTTACTCGTTGGTCTAAGACTTTAGAGCTAATAATATTTTTCTTTTTAAGTTTTAAGTGCTCGTTTGCGATGTTCAATGCAACCAGGACAGCAGTATTTTCATTCCCGCTGTTTTTAACTTTACTATTTTGCTCGGCTATTTTATTGTTCAAAAAGTCTACGGAAAGCATTAACTCTTCTTTTTCGTCTTCTTTGCAGCCGATAAGATAATCATTATTTAATATTGTTACTTTAACGGGGGTTATGTTGTCGCTCACGATCTGTTTTCCAAGGCTTTCAGTCGTGTAATCATTCCTTCCACTCGGGTTCGAGCCTGTTCAGTCTTGCTGATTAGCTCTGTTTTCTCGATTGTTAACGTATTTTGATGAGTCTTCAGCACTGTGTTTTCGACAGTTAACCTTTCTATCGTTGTAATTAATTCATCTATGCGGGCCTCCAAAGAGGATAGTTCAAGCTCATTGGTGTCATTTTTATCCATATTTACGTGCCTAGGCTAGTTTAAACAATTTACAACGAGTCAAATATAGAGCTCTTTAGCGCAGATGGTCAATAGCATTCCCTCTGTTGGTTGCGCTTTCATCATGTGATAATAAGAGAGGATTGTTGTTATTTGCAAAGGGTGTAGAAGATGTCATTAGGTTTATATGTTGCTTTCGAGGATGCCTTGTTACAGGCGGGGTGTTCTGCTGTCGCCTCTGAAGCCCACGGGACTTTAGTTGGTCTCCTCTCTGGCCCGAACCAAGTTGACCAAGGAGTCTGGTTGAATTGCATAAATGATGACTCAAAGTTATCTATGGATTCTGTGATTCTATCTGAAACTTTGGCACTGGATAATTTTATTAAGCGCGCGGTCAATGCTTTAGGAGATATGGAAACTGGTCCACTTATTCTTATTCCAAGTGACGATGTGGAGCTTGGAGAGAGAGCAACTGCTTTTTCTAGTTGGTGCAGTGGCTTTCTTTATGGTTTCGGCATTTCTGGAGTTCCAGAGGAAGTTCCTCTAAGTCCTGAATCGCAAGAGTTCTTGAGACACTTGACACAGTTTTGTCGGTTAGATTTTGAGGTTGAGGATAACGAGGAGGACGAAAAAGCGCTATTTGAATTGCTAGAGTTCAGCAAAGTTGGAGTGTTGAACCTTGTTGAAGAGGTAAAAGATTTGAGTTCGGTACATACAGAAACTAACTCGCTACACTAAGAGATATGAAAATGAAGCAACAAGAATTCGTAGGTAGACGTAAAGAGTTAATGGAGATAGCAGGGAATGGGTCGATTATTATCCAGCCTTCTTCACAAGAACATGTTAGAAATCGTGATGTTTACTACCCTTATAGACCTGATAGTGACTTCCACTTTCTTACTGGTTTTGGCGAACCGCTGTCGGTTGCCGTTCTTATACCGGGTCGACCTCAAGGAGAGTTCATTCTGTTTTGTCGAGAAAAAGATCAAGATGCCGAGATATGGCACGGTAGACGTTCTGGTCTTGAGGGCGCATGTGCTTTTTACGGTGCTGATGATGCATTCCCTATTGAGGACTTAGACGAAATTCTCCCTGGTCTACTGGAAAACAAAGATCGCATTTATTACACAATGGGTAGATACGCTGATTTCGACCAACGCGTTATCGGCTGGCTTAATCACGTAACAAAAATGGCTCGCGCAGGAGTACATGCACCTGATCAATTTATATCTCTTAGTCATTTGGTTCATGAGATGAGATTGATAAAAAGCCCCGCAGAAATACGAGTGATGCGTCGTGCTGCTGCAATATCTTCGACGGCGCACAGTCGAGCGATGAAGATTACAAAACCTGGTTTGTTCGAGTATCAAGTGGAGGCGGAAATAATGCATAGCTTTATGGATCAAGGTTCGCGCTCGCCCGCGTACCCCTCGATTGTTGGTGCTGGACGAAACAGTTGTATCCTTCATTACACGGAAAACAATGAGAAATTGAAAAATGGCGACATGCTTCTAATTGACGCGGGTGCGGAGTTAGAAAGTTATGCGAGTGATATTACGCGCACTTTCCCCGTGAATGGGAAATTCAGTCGAAACCAAAAGATCGTTTATGAAATAGTTTTGGCGGCTCAACTGGCAGCTATTGCAGAAGTGAAGCCGGGCAATCGATGGAATCAGCCTCATGATGCTGCCGTTGCAGTAATCACAGAAGGGTTACTTAATATGGGTATTTTAAAAGGGAGCCTGCAGAAGCTTATCCAAACCGAAGCCTGTCACCTTTATTACATGCATAAGACGGGACATTGGCTTGGAATGGATGTCCATGATGTCGGTGACTACAAAATTGCCGACCAATGGCGTGTATTTGAGCCAGGGATGGTTACAACGATTGAGCCTGGATTATATTTTTCAGCATTTACTAAAGGATTGCCAAAAAAATGGCACAACATTGGCATCAGAATCGAAGACGATGTCTTAGTGACGTCCTCAGGATGCGATGTTTTGAGTGATGCGCCTAAAACCGTCAAGGAAATCGAGGATCTGATGCGTGCAGGACACTGACACAGATTGTGTGGTGATTGGTGCTGGGTTGGTCGGATGCCTTGCAGCATTGGGGCTCAGCAGGAGTGGGTTTCGTGTTCAGGTTTTTGAAACAGATAGGTTTTCTAAAGAGATGCCCGAGGATGGAAGGTCTTTGGTGTTGTCTCGTGCTTCCATCCAGATACTGAAAGCTTTGCAGATATGGCCAAACTTATCTGAATGGGCATATTCAGTAAAGAATATTCGTGTGTCCGAAAAAGGGACTTATGGAAGCGTCCTCCTCTCAGCGGAAGAAGTTGGTGCCCAGGAGCTAGGATGTTCCTTCCCTGCTGGAAAGTTATTAGGCACGCTCAGAAATGCCGTTGTTGATGATCAAAATATCTTGGTGCGTGACAAAGCTAGTTTCTCTGAGTTTAAGGAACACAACGATTATTGCGAAGTGAGTATTGTTGAGGATGGTTCAACAGATAAGGTTACTACTCGGTTTCTGATCGGCGCTGATGGTTCTGGATCAACTGTAAGAACAGCGCTAGGAGGTTCTCTTTCAACTTTATCATATGGCCAGCATGCAGTAGTAGCTGAATTAACAGCCTCTGTTCCATGCAACCATAAGGCGTATGAGCATTTCACTGGTCAAGGACCACTCGCTTTTATTCCTACAGGGTTAAATACATACACAAGTGTTCAGTGCTTTGATGTCGAAGCTTCTATTCACGCGTGTGCAATGTCCGACGACGCTTACTTAAGACTTACAGAGAAAAATATAGGTGGAAGGTTAGGTGAGATGTCTAACTTAGGGAAACGTTACAGTTATCCATTAATGAGACAAAAATCTAGCATTTTAAATAGCGAGAGAGTCGTAGTTATTGGAAATGCAGCGAATGTCGTGCACCCCAATGGCGCGCAAGGTTTAAATCTTGGCTTTCGTGATGTAGCAACCTTATTAACAGTAATTAAGAGAAGTGGGGAAAACTCCGATACAAAGGATATTCTGGAGAAATATGCCAGTTCACGCCTGAAAGATCATCGTATGACCGGGAGGTTCACTGATCTAATGGCTCAAGGTTCTCGCTCTTCATTAAATACCCTAGTAATTTTGCGGCGTTTGAGTATGGTTGCATTTTCTCATTCAAGTAGATTAAGAAAGCGTTTAGTGCAAAAGGCGAGCGGCCTAGGACTTTTGGACCAGAGTGTCGATTTCTCACTTTGGGGTCAGTGAAGATGGGAAGCGGGCGGACCTACAATGTATGTGTTGTCGGAAGTGGGATAACGGCTCTTGTGACAGCAGGTATATTCGCACAGAAAAATTTTAGTGTTTGTGTCGTCGCTCCACCCTCAAAGAAAGAAATTGAGTCAGGCGATATTCTGCCAAGACATTACTCAATTTCTGCTAGCTCTAGGCGAATTTTTCAACTTCTGCAGGTTTGGGAGGGGGTCAACAGTGCCAACGGAGGTTTAGTAAGAGGGATCGAAGTCTGGGGCTCAGCATCTCGACCGCTTATAGAATTCTTGCCAACAATAGAGCGTCTTAGTCCCCTTGCCTGGATCTTAGAGAGGCAAAATATCTTATCAGTCTTATTGGTTGCGATTCATGGTCTTGGAGTGGACATTATTGAGTCTGAATTAATCAGCGTTGATTGTGCAGAAGACACGAGTTTGGTCTGTCTCGAAAGCTGTGAATTTCAGGCTAGTCTAATAGTAGGTGCAGATGGCAGGAACTCTAAAGTACGACAATCAATGGGGGTATCTCTGGGCACAAAAAAAATTGACCAAGAGGCCGTCGTTGCGGTCGTAAAAACAGAAAAAGAGCATCATAATTTTGCCTGCCAGAGATTTTTACAGACCGGACCAATTGCCTTCCTTCCATTATCTGATCCACATTTGTCATCCATAGTTTGGTCATGTGAGCCATCAGAAGCGCAACGGTTGACTGAAGGGGGACAGTTTTTTAATGAAGCCGTCACTTCTGTTTTTGGACATAAATATGGTGAGGTTATTGATAGTCGAGCACATATGAGTTTTGGCATCGAGTCAGGAGTAGTGAGTTCTTTTTTTTCAGGGAGAGTTGTGCTGGTAGGAGAGTCAGCGCATGTAATGCATCCGCTGGCGGGTCAAGGATTAAATACAGCCTTATTGGATGTTGCCTCCTTGGCCGAGTGCGTTGATAATAAGGATGTCTTGCGGACCTATTCCTCATTGCATCGCCGCTTGCGGCGTTATGAGAGGTGGAGGAAAGCTGAGGTGTTGAAAATGCTCTCAGTTACCGATGGGCTGAACTCACTGTTTTGCTCAGAAAACATCTTCATTTCCTTATTTAGGAAATTAGGGGCTCGGAGTCTTAATTATAGTCCGTTCGTCAAAGATTTTTTAATTAGCCATGCTGCTGGAGTCTATGGAGATGTTCCTGAGATGGTGAGACAAAAATAGAGTTATTTGCAATATATTTCAGGGAAAATTGTTAATGGATAATCTTTCATCAGTCTACGAAACACATTTAAAAAAGCTGCCTCTTGTACAGAAAGGGAAAGTGCGTGATATCTATGGGATAGGTACAGACCATTTGCTGATCATAACTACCGATCGTCTTTCTGCTTTCGATGTAATCTTACCTGATCCGGTTCCGAATAAAGGCTGTATTTTGACCGAAATTTCAAACTTTTGGTTCGAAAAAACTAAGCATTTAATTAGTAACCATTTAGTTAAGGCAGACTTGGCAGAAATTTTGGCGGATGAGCCGTACAAAGAGGATTTAATTAAGCGCTCTATCGTAGTGAAAAAGCTCAAGCCTCTGCCTATAGAAGCAGTTGTTCGTGGTTATTTAATTGGATCAGGCTGGAAGGATTACTTAGCAACTGGCAGTGTTTGCGGCATACCCTTAGCTAAGAATCTTAGACTTGCGGAGAAGCTCCCTGAGGCTATATTTACCCCTTCTACGAAAGCCGCGGTAGGCGATCATGACGAAAATATCTCGTTTAAAGAGACGTGTAATATATTGGGTCAAGAGCGCGCGGAAGAAGTTAGAGATGTGACATTAAAAATTTATTCCCAAGCCTCAGATTTTGCTCTACAAAGAGGTATAATTATTGCTGATACGAAATTAGAGTTTGGCTTGGATGAGAATGAGGAAATGGTGGTTATCGATGAACTCCTTACCCCCGACTCCTCGCGCTTTTGGCCTGCTTCTAGCTATGAAGTTGGAACTAGCCCTCCCAGCTTTGACAAACAATTTGTAAGAGATTATTTGGAAACTGTTGACTGGAACAAAGCTCCTCCTGGACCTAGAGTGCCCTCAGAAATTTTGAGGAGAACTAGCGACAAATATCAAGAAGCATTAGATATAATTACAAAGTCTTCTGACTAATACTTATCTAAAAACACCTATGGCTTGGGTGCTTAGGATCTCGATTCTAGCATTGCGATTGCGGGAAGAGTCTTCCCTTCAACGAACTCCAAGAATGCTCCGCCACCGGTCGAGATGTACGAGATTTCATCTCCAACGTTAAAACTGGTGATAGCAGACAGAGTATCCCCACCCCCTGCAATTGAGAAAGCCTCAGACTTGGCGATGGCTTGAGCTAGTTTTTTAGTTCCTTGTGCGAAATTTGGAAACTCAAAGACCCCGAGGGGGCCATTCCAAAGAATCGTGCCCGCATTGAGTATTATTTTCTCTATTTGTTGGAGTGATTCCTCACCAAGATCTAAAATCATATCATCAGAGGATACTTCACAGGTTTTTTTTCTAACTCCCACTTCATTCTCTGCAAATTTTTTCCCACAGACCACGTCGATCGGCAGTGGGATGTTTGTTTCTGTATCTTTTATGATTTTTTCAGCTGTCTTAATCATATCGTTTTCGCACAAGGAGGCTCCGATACTTTTTCCTGATGCCTTTAGACAAGTGTTCGCTATTCCACCGCCGACGATTAAGGAGTCAACTTTCTCTAACAAGGATTGAATAATTTCTAATTTGGTTGAAACCTTGGCACCACCGACTATTGCAACGAGTGGCCTTTTAGGGTTTTCTAGAGCTTTATTTAATGCTGTTATTTCTGCAGTGAGCAATGGTCCAGAGCAAGCTATGGAAGCATATTTCGCCACTCCATGTGTCGATGCGTGCGCGCGATGGGCAGTGGCGAACGCATCATTGACAAAGATGTCGCAAAGGCTAGCCATTTTTTTTGCCAATTCTTCGTCGTTAGATTGCTCACCTTTTAGGAATCTCACGTTCTCAAAGAGCGTTATGCTCCCCGCTTGTGCTTCAAAGCCCTCGATCCAATCTTCAGCAAAATTTATGGGCATCTTGAGCAAAATACTTAGCGCTGAGGCGATAGGCCTTAGTGATAATAAAGGCTCTATACTCCCTTCTTTTGGGCGTCCTAGATGAGACATTATCATCACTGTCGCACCAGATTTGTGAGCGAAAGCAATAGTGTCTGTGACGGCTTTAAGCCTCGTGTTATCTAGAATTTTCCCATTCGATAAAGGAACATTAAGATCTTCGCGGATAAGTAATCGTTGCCCTGCAAGCGAGAGATCACGCATTTGTATCATATGCTTATCCAGCAGCCTTAATCATGGCGAGGGTTGTGTCCAGCATACGGTTTGAAAACCCCCATTCATTATCGTACCAAGATAGTACCTTTACCATGTCCCCTCCAATTACCTTCGTTTGGCTAGACTCATAGATTGAAGAATGGGAGTTATGGTTGAAATCGATCGAGACTAGCGGTTCTTCATTATATTCAAGTATTCCGTTCAGCTCATTCTCAGACGCACTTTTTAATATCTGAGATATTTCTTCGGTAGTGGTTTTTCTACTTGCTTTAAAAGTAAGGTCAACAAGCGACACATTAATCGTTGGGACTCTAACCGCGTATCCATCTAGCTTGCCATTAAGTTCTGGTAAGACTAGACCGACCGCTGCGGCAGCTCCAGTGCCGGTAGGTATCATCGACTGAGTGGCAGAGCGTGCTCTCCTAAGATCAGTATGATATACGTCTGTCAGGACTTGATCATTTGTATAGGAGTGTATGGTGGTCATCAATCCACTTTCAATTCCGATTTTTTCGTTTAGAGGCTTCACGAGAGGGGCTAAACAGTTTGTCGTGCATGACGCATTAGACACTACCACATCTGTGCTTTTTAACAGATGGTGGTTCACTCCGTAGACAATAGTGGCATCTACATCTTTTCCAGCTGGAGCTGAGATGAGGACTTTTTTTGCACCACCTACTAGATGGGCTTTAGCTTTTTCTTTACTGGCAAAAAAACCTGTACACTCTAGAACAACGTCTATGTTAAGCTTTTTCCAAGGCAGGTTCTCAGGGTTGCGTTCGCTTAAGACTTGAATGGCGTGTCCGTTGACAATCATGTTTCCATTTTCAACGACAACGGTTCCTGGAAATTTCCCGTGAGCGCTATCGTATTTAGTTAAGTGCGCATTTGTTTCAGCATTTCCTAGATCATTTATCGCCACGATTTCAATTTCAGATTGTCTTTTTGACTCAAACAGAGCTCTCAAGACATTGCGACCAATACGACCATAACCATTAATACCAACTCGGACCGCCATTACGTTTCTCCTAAAATATTATTTATTGTTTGAGATAGTTATCTATCTGCTGAACACAGCTATTTTTATCCAGCCCAAAATGCTCTAGTGCTTCATTTCCGGGGGACGAAACTCCAAAGGTATTGATACCAATAGTGAGCCCATCTAAACCCGTATATCGGTGCCAGAAATCTGTGTTTCCAGCCTCTATTGAGATACGTTTTTTGATTGAAGGCGGTAGGACTTTGGTTTGCCAATCTGCACTTTGCCGATTGAATATCTCTACGCAAGGAATAGAGACCACTCTGATTGAACTTCCTTCTTCGTTAAGAGCATTAGCCACCTGCAATGCGATACCTACCTCGGAACCAGTTGCCATGATAACTGCTGATGCCGGTGTAGGAGGCTCGAGAAGGATGTATCCGCCCCGAGAGATTTCTTCCGACTGAGCCGAAGTATGGTGGAGTGCTGGTAATCCTTGCCTCGTTAGTAAGAGACATGATGGAGTTTTCTGGTTTTCTATAGCCGTTATCCAAGCTACAGCAGTTTCTGTGGTATCTGCGGGACGCCAAACATCTAAGTTAGGGATTAGGCGCAGTGAGTTGGTGTGTTCTACTGGTTGATGTGTTGGGCCGTCTTCACCAAGCGCGACTGAATCATGGGAATAGACAAATATAGGTGCAATTTCCATCAGCGCTGCCATCCTAACTGCGTTCCTAGCATAGTCTGAAAACACGAGAAAAGTGCCACTATAAGGCACAACCCCGCCATGGAGACACATCCCATTCATCATTGCACTCATCGCAAATTCACGAACACCGTAGTATACGTAGTTTCCACTTCTATCTTGGCCTGTAATCGCCTTACTAGACGAGTGCCAAGTATTGTTAGATCCAGTTAGATCGGCTGAACCGCCCAATAGCATGGGAAAATTAGCTGCTAACGAATCAAGAACGCGTTCCGAAGACTTTCTAGTCGCTTCTTTAAATCCTTCTTCATTATTAAGCATTTTTTGAATGCATGCATTTTTATTTCTTTCCCAATCTTGGGGCAGTTTGTTGTGCATTTGAAGTTCCAGTAGCTCGCTATCGCTCTTATATTTTACTCCATAGGCAGACAATTTTTTATTCCAGTCTTCCTCAAGGGCTTGTCCTTTATTTTTTGAGCTCCAAGCGTTATATACACTTTCAGGTATATCAAAGGGTTCATATTGCCAATTAAGTTCTTTTCTAGTTTCAATTATTTCTTTTTCGCCCAGAGCGGCGCCATGGCATGCTGATGTGCCAGCTTTATTAGGTGACCCTTTGCCTATAACAGTTTTACAGCAAATCAACGTAGGGCCATTGTTATTCTTTTTTGCCATATCAATTGCTGCGTTAATACTTTTGGTATCGTGCCCGTCAACATTGGGAATCACATTCCATCCATAGGCTGTAAATCTTTCTGACGTGTTATCTGTGAACCACTCATCAATCTCGCCATCAATAGAAATCCCGTTATCATCGTAAAGTAGAATTAGTTTATTTAGCTTAAGGGTCCCTGCTAGCGAGCAGGCTTCGTGCGAAATACCCTCCATCAGGCATCCATCTCCAGCGAAAACATACGTGTGATGATCAATAATATTCAGATCAGGTTTGTTGAAACGAGCGGCGAGGTGTGCTTCCGTTAAAGCCATCCCAACAGCATTTGCAATACCTTGCCCCAGAGGACCTGTTGTAGTTTCGACACCCGGCGTATGCCTGTATTCTGGATGGCCAGGAGTTTTGGAGCCCAATTGACGAAAGCTTTTAATATCTTCAATACTCAAATCATAACCAGTGAGATGAAGCAGCGAGTAAAGCAACATCGACCCATGACCGTTAGATAAAACGAACCTATCCCGGTTAAACCAGTGGGGGTTTTGAGGGTTGTGATTGAGGTGTTTCCGCCATAGAGCTTCGGCGATGTCAGCCATCCCCATAGGAGCCCCAGGGTGGCCTGAATTTGCCGCTTGTACGGCGTCCATGCTCAACGCGCGAATCGCGTTTGCTAGCTCGTTAGATGTTGGTTCTCCCGAATTTTTTTCCATTGTTCACCTTTTTATTGTCGGCAGTTATTCCATTTGACTTTCTTAGCCGCTAATCGTGTTGTTGCTAGCCAAACTAGTTTTCTGTCATCTATATATTATAGATCTTACCCATGTTTTATCATTGTCGTATTTGGATCGACTTTGAAATTAGGACTATGGCGCCACCTACGTCATGTGATGATAGATTCTACTCTGATAGTGCGTTCGAAAAAACCATCTCAGAGTAATGTTTTTACGGCGTTATAATTGATGATCGATGAGAGGGCTTATTTAGTTCATAATTGCCTTATAATGGCAGGTATTAGTGCGTAATAAGCCAATTTAAATGTATGATTTGCGAGGGATAGAGTTTTAGTGATTGTTCCAGTTAGCTTTGAGTTTTTTCCAGCCAGAAGTGCCGATGGACAGAGTAATTTACTTGCCGCGCAAAAGTTATTGAAAAAATTAAATCCTGAATTCTATTCCGTAACTTTTGGAGCCGGAGGAGGAACACGAGATTTAACGCTTCAGACAGTCCTAGATACAGCAAAAAATACTGGAGTTATGAGCGTTCCTCACATTTCATGCAGTGCGCTTTCTAGTCAAGAGATTCAGGATACTCTCGAACAATATAAGAAGTCCGATGTGTCTCAGTTGGTGGTTTTGAGAGGAGATACTCCCTCCGGTGGCCAATGTTTTAGCGAATTACGTCACGCGAGCGAGCTAGTGGAGTTGGTTAGAGAAAGACATGGGGAGCATTTTTATATCAATGTTGCCGCATATCCTGAGGTTCATCCTCAAGCTAAATCCTCGACTATTGATCTGAAAAATTTCAAGATGAAAGTTGAAGCTGGAGCGGATTGTGCGATTACCCAGTATTTCTATAATGCGGATGCTTATTTTCGGTTTGTCGATCGATGTCTCGCGTCTGGAATCGACATTCCAATAGTGCCTGGGATAATGCCTATAACCAATTATGCCAATTTAGATCGATTCTCCACAATGTGTGGTGCCGAAATTCCTCGCTGGCTAAGGATGCGCTTGCAGGAATTTCAGGACGGCAGTGCTGACTTGGAGTCTTATGGCGTAGATGTCGTCTCCGACATTTGTGAGCGTTTGATTGATGGAGGGGCACCAAAGCTACATTTTTACACGATGAATCGAGGTGGTCCTTCTGTGCGTATTTGTGAGAATTTGGGTATAAAAATTTAATATAACTCAGTTTGCAGGAGATAATTTCCTTATCGACTTGTTGATCTCTGGTTGAGCGGCATGAGCTTTTTGTGCATCGCGTAATCGGGTGTAGCCTCTAACGATTTCAAGCTCAAACTCTTGGGTTTTTCTTGTGAGAGTGTTGAATGAAATTGAAAGCGTCTCCTGCGTAGCTAGCAAATCGGCTTCCCTATACATCTCCTGGTAAATGTGGGCCCGCTTATTATCAAACTCAACCACTCGGGTTTCGATACGTAATACATCGTTAAGATCAGCCTCTTTTTTGTAGCAGATGTGAGACTCTAAAGATACGGTTGAGAGATTCCGAGATTGTATATAGGCGAGATCCATTCCTATGAGATCTTTGTAAAAATCAAATCCGGTTTCGAACGCTTGGACGTAATAAACGACGTTCATATGATTGTTATAGTCTATCCATTCGGGGATCACCTTTAAGTCGGTTACAACGATGCCGTTGGTAGGGAAAATTTTATTGTTCATTTTTTTTCTTCTCAATCTGGTACTAGAGTCTTGACACAACTGCCTTGAACTACGATGATCTCGCTTCTTTAGCACGACTTTACGTTTTCTTAGTCGAATTTGCTAGTTTAAAGGCTATGTAGCTCAGCTGGTTAGAGCGCAGCATTCATAATGCTGAAGTCGGTGGTTCAAGTCCACCCATAGCCACCACCTTTTTTCTTTGATACCCAGTCATCAAAAGCTGCCAATCTTTCTGTACTAGCAAACTTGATCAGAGGATTCCCAGCTCCTATTTTCTGTTTTTGAGCACGTCCATTTCCTTTACAGACAGCGAAAAAATTATCGAAATGCAAATTTTTTTAATGATAAGATGGTCATTGAATCAATTAGAAGTTTTGCGAGGAGAAGTTTGATGTCGGGAGAAAAGAAGGTCGATGCGGTAATAATTGGCGCAGGAATTTCGGGGATGTATCAACTGCATAAACTTCGAAAAATTGGACTTACCGTTAAGGTTTATGAGGGCGGAACTGGCGTCGGTGGAACTTGGTACTGGAATCGTTATCCTGGGGCTAGATTTGATTCTGAAAGTGTCAGTTATGGGTACTCTTTTTCTGAAGAGCTACTGCAAGAGTGGAACTGGAAAGAGCGCTTCTCTCCACAGCCAGATAACTTGGAATATCTGGAGTATGTCGCTGACAAATTTGATCTTAGAAAGGACATTCAGTTTAGCACGCGTGTGACATCTGCTCATTATGGAGAGGAGGAGAATGAATGGTCTGTGGCTACCGATGATGGGCAGGCGATAAAATGTCAGTTTCTCATTACTGCAGTCGGAGTCTTATCCACTCCTTTTGTCCCCGAGATAAAAGGTTTGAACAGTTTTCAGGGAGCCTCTTGGCATACTGCTAATTGGCCTAAAGAGCATGTGGGGTTTGAGGGCAAGAAAGTTGGAGTAATTGGCACAGGGGCAACTGCTGTGCAGCTCATACAGGAAGTAGCTAAGACAGCTGGTCAGCTAACAGTCTTTCAAAGAACGGCGAATTTTTGTAAGCCTCTTGGTAATAGTCTCATTTCTGATGACGAACAAGAAGAAATTAAGAAAAATTATTCAAAAATTTTTCAAAGGTGTAGAGAGACTTTTGGATCGTTCCTTGCTGATTTCGAAAAACGATCTGCTTTTGATGTGACTCCCGAAGAGAGAGAAGCTCGTTATGAGGAGCTCTGGAATGAACCTGGTTTTGGTTTCTGGCTAGGTACTTATGAGGATATACTCACGGATCCAAAAGCTAATGAAACTCAGGCAGAATTTGCTCGAAAAAAAATACGGTCTCGGGTTAACGACCCGAAAGTGGCGGAAATGTTATGTCCCACAAGCCATCCTATTGGTACCAAACGTATGCCATTGGAAACTGGATACTATGAAGTCTATAACCAGCCAAACGTCGAGTTAGTCGACATAAAGGCGACGCCTATTGAAGTGGTTACCGAGAGTAGCCTGAAGACTACACAGACAGAATATGAATTTGACATGTTAATTCTCGCTACTGGGTTTGATACTGTAACTGGAAGCTTAGATCGGATTGATATCCGCGGATCTAACGGTGTGTCGCTGAAGGAAAAATGGGTAGATGGTCCAAGGACGTATTTAGGCATGGGCTCCTCTGGATTTCCCAATCTATTTACCTTAGTTGGTCCTCATAACGGTGCTACTTTTTGTAATATCCCAAGATGTATTGAGCAAAATGTGGAATGGGTAAGTGATTGTATCGAGCATATGACAAAAAATGATATTCGCCGGATCGAGCCTAATAAGGATGCGGAAGACAGATGGACGGAGCACGTGCAAGATGTAGCGTCTGGTAGTTTGCTTACTAAAACGGATTCGTGGTTTATGGGAGCTAATATTCCTGGTAAGCCTCGGCAGATGTATCTTTATGCCGGTGGATCACCATTGTATCGGAAGACTTGTGACGACGTGGCTTCAAATAACTATGAGGGCTACACACTGCAAAAGTAGACTTTAGGAAGCGCCGTACATGAGGTATCTCGGGTCCTAAGGCAGAAGCTGCTGCGCCATTATTTAGAAGTTTCGAGCACTGATGGTCACATTCTACTGGGATAAAGTGCAAGCCTGCAAAGTGAGGGGAGAGATATTTGTCTGATTTAGGTTTTATTGGATTAGGAGCTATCGGTGGGGCTATAGCCGAGAGGTTGCTTACCCAAAAGCACAGTCTTCGTGTTTATGATATTAACGCTGATGCTTTGACTAGGCTGGTTGAGCTAGGAGCCTCCAACGGGCAGAGCTGTATGAAGATTTCTGCAGGCTGTGAAATTGTGTTTCTATCGTTACCTTCACCCGAGGTTGTTGAGCATGTCGTATTCGGCCAAAGTGGGATTTTATCTCAATCTAAAAAGTTGCGGTATATTGTCGACCTATCTACTAACCCTCCACAACTGAGCAGAAAGATTAGCGCTGCAGCAGAGCAAGTTGGCGTGAACTATCTTGACGCTCCTGTTTCCGGCGGTAGAGCGGGTGCAAAAAAAGGTGCGCTAAGTGTCATGATAGGAGGTTCGACAAGTGCCTTTGAGGCGATCAAACCAATAGTCTTAGGGTTGGGTGAAAATATTTTTCACGTCGGACCCTCGGGGTCAGGCAGCTTAGCTAAGCTTGTAAATAATCAAATCTTTCTATCTACCAGTGTTGTTGTTCAGGAAGCATTCATGATGGGATTAAAGGCGGGCATGCAGCCCCAAGCACTGCTTAATGTGATTAAAACGAGTTCTGCTGCATCGATGGTAAAGCTCGCACCTTTGTTCCTCTCGAGCGATGTAGATAGAAATATATTCGCATTAGAAATAGCAGAGAAAGATTTGAATCTCGCTATTAGCGCTTCTGATGAAGCAGGTGTCTCGATGCCAGTGACAAATGCTGCGCATGCCGTTTATAAAAAGTCATTAAATACCGAGACATCTAAGCTTGATTTCTGCGTAACTTTGCGCGACTTGGCTGATTCATGTGACGCCGTCTTTCCTAAGTTCAAGGCCTGACTGCATGACAAGGGAAAATACTTTAATTCAAGTAGACTTATCGGACGATCTAAGTTTTTCTAATGGTTTTCCGCATGACTTTTTCTCTTGGATCCGTATAAATGAACCTGTCTACTGGCATGAGCCTACTAGTGTAACTCCCGATGGAGAAGGCTTTTGGGTAGTGAGTCGCTATGAACAGGTTAATGAAATTATTCGTAATCCGGTATTATTTTCGTCAGATAAAGGAGGCGATCGCACAGGCGGCGGCACTGCTATTAAAGACGAAAAAACGGCAGGAAAGCTACTTAATCAAACTGATGGGTCCCAACATAAACGTTTGCGCGCGCTTGTACAGAAAGGCTTCACTGTGACGGCCATTAAGAAATTAGAAGAAGATCTCAGGGTCAAGGCGAAACATTTATTTTCCGGATTGAAGTGCGGGGAGAGAGTAGATTTCGCTCGAGTCCTCGCGCCTGAGCTTCCGTCGCATGCTATCTGTACAGTACTAGGGGTACCTAAGAAAGATCGGCTAGATCTTTGTACTTGGATAGATCAAGGGATAGAGGCTGAATCTACTTCTGTCATAGCCGTTGAGTACCTCAAGAAGGTACGTGAATATGCTAAGAGCTTGATAGCTCAGAAAAAAGAAAACCCCGAAGAGGATATTTTTTCTAAAATCATACATGCTAAATTTGAAGAGGATGGATCCAGCCTTTCTGATTATGAACTAGGATCTTTTTTCGCTCTTTTATTTCCTGCTGGTGCGGAGACAACCACAAGATCTATAAGTGGCGGTATGCTCGCGTTGCTAGAAAATCCCAATCAGATGGAGCAGCTTAGAAAAAAACCCGAATTGATGAAAACGGCAATAGAAGAAATAGTGCGATGGACTACGCCATCTGTCTACAAGCGCCGGACTGCGACAGCAGATACGGAGCTCGGCGGGAAAAAAATTCTTATGGGGCAAAAAGTTACATTATGGGAAATGTCTGCGAATAGAGACGAAGCTATGTTTTCCCATCCTTTTCAGTTTGATGTGACTAGAGATCCTAATAAGCACTTGGGGTTTGGAGTAGGTGTGCATTTTTGTTTAGGTGCTTCATTGGCAAGGTTAGAGTTAAAGGTTTTTTTTGAGGAGTTCTTGAAAAGTAACTTATGCGTCGAGTTAGACCAGCCTGTGACTTGGGTTCCGAATAATCGTTTAGTTGGGATTAAGAATATGTTTCTGCGCGTCACGGAAAGAATAAATAGCTAAACTATGTCTGCAGCGATAAGGTGCTGGACAGGACAAATAAAATGGAAGCATTTACTATGAACGTCAGTCTTCCTCGAAGTTGTAGGTGCCAGGTTGGTAGATAATGATTCCGTCCTACTACACGATCAAAAAAATATTGCAATGTGAAGGCTATAAACAGAGAAAATAAAACTAATCTCGTCCCGTTGAAAAGAAGAGCTGCCCACCCGACCAGTGATGGGGTGAGTGAAATAAGAAGTATTTTAGTATCATCAGCGTTTTTTGGGTCATTCATAGTAATCCCCCAGTTAATACCACCTAGAAAGCTCAGAATGACCGCAGAATAGGAAATAAAAGCAAATAAAAGCGGTGGCTCTGAATTTACACTACATCCGACTGCTAAAGCTACAAATGGTAGTGCTCCAGCGTAACCTAAGTATTCGACTAGGCGCTTTCTTTTGAGATTTTCTGACATCATCTTTTACGACTCTAATAACAAACGTTCTCTTAAGGATGCAATCGAGTCAAGCTCAGCTAATAGGTCATCTCTATCAGCATTTGATATAAAATATACAAAGTGCTGATACCCCTGCAGGATTGCTGATCTTACCTCTTCTAGATCCATCGGCGCTCCCATCATAACGAGCGTGATTTCACTGACGGGTCTGCCAATTTTTTGGCATGCCATTTTTAGTGCTTTTACGGCATCACCTTTGAACAATTCTCTGCGATTTAACCACCCATCCGCGTAGGCGGCTACTCTGTCTGGGACATGTTTCGAATTAGAGCCTATCCAGACAGGCGTATTAAATACCTGAATTTTATCCTCTCTGATATTTTGCTCTGTATTCATGGCTGCCCAGTATTCTCTCATTTGTAGCGTACGTTCCTTCACGATGTCCCATCGTCTCTGGAATTCAGAGCCATGGTTTTCCATCGCTTCCGCGACAAAGCCCCCGGCTACGCCTATAACACAACGATGATTACTAATGCTTTCTAGAGAGGCAATTGCCATAGCAGTTGTTTCAGGATCTCTCTGTGTTAGGAGACAAACGCTGGTACCTAGCTTAATTCTTTTCGTAACGGCTGCACACGAAGCTAGAGTGATGAAAGGATCGTAAAATTTCGCTAGTTTTTCGATGCCGTCAAATTTCCTGAGAGTGCGGGACCTATTGAGAGGGACGTGACTATTCTCAGGAAGGAAAAATCCTTTAAAGTTCCTATCTTCTGCCTCAGCTGCAACCTTGTGTGGAGGGAATATACTGTTATGGTTGGTAAGACATATCGAAAAATCAGCCATTACACGACCATTCATATTGAAAGGTAGTTTTGATCGGCGTCCAGCTAATCAAAAGTAATTAACTGCCGGATCGTATCCCCTGAAGCCAGTTTATCAAATCCTTCATTGACTTGATCTAGAGTGATTTTTTCGCTCATCAACGAATCAACAGGGAGTAATCCAGACTCAAACAACTCAATATAGCGGGGGATATCACGTTTGGGTACACAACTTCCAAGGTAACTTCCTTTTATCGTGCGCTCTTCAGCCACAAGATTCAGATGTTGGATCGAAAAATGACTTTTAGGATCAGAGAGTCCACTCGAGCAAGTCGTCCCTCCACGCTTCGTCAAGTTATAGGCGAGCTGCATGGCTTTTTCGGAGCCCACGCACTCAAAGGCATAGTCACCACCTCCGTTGGTCACTTTCTTCACTTTATCGACTATGTCGGGATCGTCGGCTTTAAACACGAAGTCGCAACCAAGTTTCTTAGCAAGCTCGAGTTTCGAGTCTAATAGGTCGACACCGATTGTTTTTCTAGCACCCGAGGCAATAGCGCCGAGTAGAGCTGCAAGGCCAGTTCCTCCTAGCCCTACTACTACTCCGCTAGCTCCCATTTCCATTTTTGCCGTATTGACAACGGCGCCGACACCTGTGATAACTGCGCAACCAAATAAAGCTGCCTGATCGAGTGGGAGATCTTTATGCACTTTAACAAGAGAACACTGAGAGACAACAGCATATTCTGCAAAGCACGAAACGCCTACATGATGGGTTACATTCTCTCCATTCAAGCTGATTCTCTGTCCACCACCTAACAGAGTGCCCGCAACGTTGGCTTTAGCTCCAGGTTCGCAAAGTGCAGGGCGGCCCTCGCCGCAGGGAACGCAAGTGCCGCAGCTGGGTACGAATACGAAAACTACATGATCTCCCGGTGTCAATTCAGTTATGCCTGGCCCGACCTCTTCGACTATGCCTGCGGCTTCATGGCCTATCACCATTGGAAGTGGGCGTGGCCTAGATCCATTCAAAACAGAAAGGTCGGAGTGGCATAAGCCAGCGGCGACTACCTTCACTAGGACTTCGCCGTCTCCAGGAGGAGCTAAGTCAATCTCTTCGACTCGAATAGGTTTGGATTGGCTGTAAGGGGCTGGTGCACCAATGGTACGCAAAACTGCGGCACGACATTTCATTTAAATTTCCAATTAGATTTTTTGATTAAACAGATATTAAGTTTTTGACGCTTCAAAGATGCTTTCAACAGATTGCTGTATTAACTGGTTGAACTCTTGTTCTTCTTGCTGAGCATAAAGGCCTTCCGTGAGTGCACGATTGAAACTAGCAATTACACCAAAGTTACGACTTAACCTTCTATTCGCCTCCTCTCGTGGATAGCCTCCTGATAGTGCTACCACTCTTACTACATTGTGGTGTTTCGTTAGTTCGCTATAAAAGTTATCTTCCTCCGGGAGCGTCAGTTTCAGCATTACATGTTGTTCCGCACTTAGTGCATCGAGCTCACGTAAAATTTCGGTTTTGAGAATAATTTCTATATTACTTTTTGAAGATGAAGTTATATCAACTTCGGGCTCGATAATAGGCACAAGACCTGCGGCAATTATTTTTTTTGCAACTTCAAATTGCTGTGCCACCACTTCTTTTATGGCATCTACAGCATCAGTTTTAATTAATGATCTCATTTTAGTACCAAAGATCCCTTTAGATTTCGCTTTTGTTAAAAGGGTGTCGAGGTTTGGCATAGGTTTCATCTTTTGGGAGCCATTAATTTCATCCGCGAGTCCCTGATCAATCTTTAGTATGGGAATAACGTTTTTTTCTTCCCAAAGATATTCAGCTGTAGTTTTATCCTCAATATCTCTATCCATCGTGTTTTCGAACAGAATGGCCGCCAGAATGTGCTTGCCAGAAAAAGCGGGCGATTTTATAATTCGAGAACGCATTTTGTGAACGGTAGCGAACATTTCTTGTTCGCCAGACCAACTATCATCTGATATCCCGTATACTTTTAGTGTCTTGGGTGTGCTGCCGCCGCTTTGATCAAGAGCTGCGATAAAACCGCTTTGGGTTTTCATCTTTTCAAGTTGTTGTTCGAATATGCTCACAGTATTCCTCTGATTTTGAATAATTGTTACTTAAGACCTTATACATTCTATATTAAATTAAAATTAATTCCTTTAGATTGGAAAAAATGACAGTGTTTTCGATAAGAAGGTGTGGGGATGCCACTTCGTCATGCAATTGACGAAAATAGTTCTATGTTAAGTATGTCCGGCATAAAGTAAAAGATATGCCAATATAGATTTTTGGGTTTTCCATGAATTGCAGTTATCTCGTAAAAGTTGTCGGATTTGATCTAGAGAAAAATAGGATAATTGCCGAGAAATATCGAGAAATTGCATCAATTGATAGGCTTACCCGGTAAGGAGAAAAATCAGTGGAATCTTGAAATGTGCTAAACTGCTTTTTTAGTTTTTTCGAGTTCGACGTGGAAAGTACATTAACCTGGGTTCTGTTTTTTTGTTTTAGTGGTGCCGTGCTTAGTATTTCGGCTGCTGGCACTTACTTGCTCCTCCCTCAGAAAATTCGCGATAGCTCGCTTGATTATCTGCTTTGCTTCGCTATCGGGATGCTCTTAGGCGCAGGCTTTCTTCATCTGCTGCCTGAAGCTATAGAACAAGTCGAAGGTGGGACAGAAGGCATTATGCGCGCTGCCCTTACGGCAATTTTGGCTTTTTTTCTGTTAGAGAAAGGTTTGATATGGAGACATCACCACCATCATCCTGAAGGGCAACAGTGCTTGACACCGGAAGTGGACAACGGCGATCGGCATGCCGGAACACTTATTTTGATAGGTGATTCAGTGCATAATTTTCTCGACGGCGTCCTGATTGCGTCGGCATTCCTTGCCGATTTTTCTCTAGGTGTCGTCACGGCTTTAGCGGTTATCGCCCATGAGATCCCACAGGAGCTTGGCGACTTTGCTATTTTGATAAGAAGTGGCTACTCGAGAAAGCGTGCTCTTATCCTAAATCTACTTAGTTCATCTGCCATGGTTGTGGGCGCGAGTATAGCTTGGTATTGGCTCGGCGAATTTACTGAGTATATCCCTTACTTGCTTACTTTCACCGCGGCCAGCTTCATCTATGTGGCGGTGTCAGATTTAATGCCGGCTCTTAATGCCAAAGTAGGGTTGCGCGCGACCACGGTACAAGTGCTATTGATTGGTCTTGGCCTGGCATTTAATAGTATGGTTCATCTCCACTAGATAAGGATTCCCTGAGGCTAAAATATAGCTTTTTCGTCGTGAGTTTTACCCTAGGAATTATTCTTTTTCTGGCGATAAAAATAAAGAGTAATACAGATTGCAGGGATCCCCATTCCTGAGGCATATAGAAAAAAAACAAAATAACCGACGCTATCGACGACAAATCCAGACATTCCAGCAATAATTTTTGCTGGGACAGTAGCAACTAAAAAAAGAAGCGCATACTGAGTCGCCGTAAATTTTTCATGGGTTAGTGATGATAAATATGCAACGAGAGCTGTGGCGGCCAATCCTTGTGCTAGATTGTCGCAAGCGATAACTGCAGCGAGTAGGTTGACATTTGCGCCCACTAGCGAAAGGAAGGCAAATGCAAGATTGCTGGAAGCTACAAAAATGGCTCCCAATAGTAAACCAGCCATTATTCCGTAACGGAAGAGAATAATACCACCCAAAAAGCCACCAATTATCGTCACTGCTATGCCAAAAGTATTGGTAACGATCGCTATCTCATCTTTAGTAAACCCTATCTCTTGGTAGAATGGCATGGCCATTGTTCCCATGATTATGTCACTAAATTTATAAGTCGTAATCAGTAATATAATCAGAACAAGATGCTTCTTGTAACGAGAAGCTAGATCTGTGAAAGGTTCAAGATAAGCTTCCTGAAACCACGCTTTCGGGGTTTCGAGAATATCTTTTTGATCTCTCGGGAAGCTTTTCGGTTCGGGAATTAAATAAATAGTAGGCACTACTAGAAATACCATAAAGACAGATATTGCAAGGTAAGCTGACGACCAACCAAGTGCACCGGCGATGAAAAACGTAGCTACTTGCGAAATCAAAAATGCGATTCGATAACCTCCTATATACATCGCAGCTCCATTGCCTTGGTCCGAATCTTCAAGCAGCTCAATGCGCATTGCATCGATACAGATGTCTTGTGTGGCAGAAGTGAAACCTACTGCTAAGGCAAATATGACTAACCAGCGTAATGACTCGGCAGGGTCGGAGAGACCTAGACCAAGTAAGGACATCGCAATTAGAAACTGGCTAAATACCAACCAACTTCTTCGTTGACCTAGCCAGCTACCCAAGATGGGTAATTTAAGTCGATCGATGAATGGAGCCCAGACCGCTTTAAAAGAGTAGGTTAGAGTTACAAATGAGATGAGTCCGATTGCGCCGCGCTGGATTTTTGATTCCGATAACCAGAAATTTAGGGGATCGATCAGCATCCCAAACGGTAAGCCAGATGCAAAGCCTAAGAAGAGAACGCAAAGCATCCTTTTCTGGAAATAAGTGCTAAGCGTTTCTCTCCAGTTTTTCAAGGTTAGCTGTCCAGCTTTTCAAAGGCTTGAGCGGCTCGGAGTACTGTATCATCTTCGCCCATTCTGCCGGTGATCATCATTCCTATCGGGAGTCCTCCAGAAGTTCCGATCGGGATACTCATTGAAGGGTGTCCGGTTGAGTCGAAGGGACAAGTATTGGTCAGCATATCCAATGCGTTTCCTAGAATAGTAGCTGGAGTAGCATCGGCTGGCGGAATAAGGTGCGCTTTCATAGGTGTTGTGGGCATTATAATTAAGTCATGCTCCTTAAATACCTGGTCGTAGCTTTCTTTTAGGAGACGCACCAGATTTTGAGCTTTGGCCGAGTAGTAATTTCCATAACGGGCTCTCATAATATGGCCAAATAGTAGGACAGTTTTCACCGTGACGGGCATTTTATCAGCGCGTTCTTTCCTGGCATTTTGATAAAACTCAATGGCATTTGGAGATTTATAGCCGCTTCCAGCAGGACCAAAAGGTCCGTTATCTGAAAACGTGGATAGTGTCCCATCCAGGATGCTTGTCATCATAATAGCACCGCCCTGCAAGTGCATCGGAATAGAAATATTTTCTACTTGGGCACCTAGCTGCCTCAACTCTTCCGAAGATCGTTTGACTTCGTCATCAACATCAGCCTCTGAACTTGGGGTACCGAAGCCTTCCTCTACAATTCCTATTTTTAAGCCTTTAATACCTAAGTCAAGATTTTTGGTGAAACTTTGGGGTTCCCGAGAGCTGTTCTGACGAGGATCGCGACCATCATCGTAGCCTGCTATTACCTCAAGTAGTAGGGCGCAATCTTCAGTTGAAGCAGACATCGGACCAAGATGATCAACGCTTTCTTCTATGCCGCCAGCACCAGTATATGGAACCAGGCCATAAGTTGGTTTGATCCCATAGCAGCCAGAAAAAGATGCTGGCATTCTGACTGATCCTCCCTGGTCACTCCCGACACCCATATCACAATGTCCTCCTACAATCAGAGCTGCACAGCCGCTCGATGACCCTCCTGTCATATGTTTTTCATTGTGAGGGTTGCGGACAGGGCCGGTTGCTGAGGTGTGGCTACCCCCGGAGAAGCAAAAATTCTCGCAGACAGCTTTTCCGAGGATCTCACCACCTTCATCTAGGATTCGTGTAACGATAGTTGCATCTTCATCAGGGATGAATCCCTCATAAACATCTGAGCCATTCATCATAGGGACGTCCGCAACGCTGATATTATCCTTAATAACAATCGTTTTACCTTTCAGCTTTCCCTCACTTGCACCTTTAATAATGCACTTTTGGTACCAAGCGTTATAAGGATTATCTTTCTGAGTGGGGCGTGTGACTTTCCCACGCGGATACTTTCGGTCGTTAAGTGGTTGCTTGAAGTTGTTGACAAAATTTACGTCTCTAAGCAGACCTCCCATAAACTCGCTATACATCTGTAGCTCGTCTTCTTGCATAGTGAAATATAGATCTTTAGCTGCTTTTTGCATTTCTTCTTTTGTTGGTTGATTTACTTCCTGTCTTTTTTTCATATGATCTCCTCAAGCTAGTGTAAAAATAATTCGGGTCATGTTGCCTAGTGGATTCTAGGACCTTTCCACAGATCGCGCCGATCGACTGACTTTACAGTAATATTGTGGTTTGTGTTGTCTCGCTTGACCAGCATCGGTATGTCGCATCCAGCCGTTCCTAGGGACCAGAGATGCTTGAAGAAACTAGGCAGATCAGAAGATATGATGCCTGACACTTCCAAAATAATGTCACCTGTGAGCAAGCCTTGCTGTGCCGCCGGTCCATTATTGTAGAGCCCTACAACTTCAAAATATCTATCAAGTTGAGAAACAAACATGCCTAGCCAAGGGCGGCTGGGCTTTAAGGTGCGGCCATATAACGTTAGCTCATCCAGTATAGGTGATAGGAGTTCTGTGGGGACAATGAGGTTGCCTTCTTTATTATTTTCCTCGGTTTTTATTTGATTTAGATAGAGAGAGCCTATACCACATAGTTGCCCTTGATCATCAATCAGCGCTGCACCACCCCAGTTGGGCATCACCGGTGTCGTATAAATTGCATTTCCAATCAGATACTCCCAGTATCCTGCAAACTCTGCTCGTGCAGCAATTTCGACCTTGAGCGCTTGTCGGCTACCACCTGCAGCTGCCAGGATTGCGGTGTGACCTTTTTCAAAACAATTGGAGTCGCCTAATTTAATGGTGCTAGTGTGCAATTTACCCAGAGCTTGAACCAAGCCGAAGCCCGTTTCGTAATCATAGGCTAATGCATGGCCCTGCACGGTGCTCCCTGAATTTGTAGTAATCCATACTTGATCTGCCTCAGCAACCAGGTAGCCAATTGTGACGATCAAGCCTGACTCAGATATCACCGCGCCATGACCTGATCTTTGTGTTCCAAGTATAGCGGCTGTAAAAGCATCCTCTGGTACATACGACGTTAGAGATACAATGGAGTTTAATGTTCCCTCCAAGTCGAAGGTAAAATCTTTTTGTATGGGCTTAAGGTGATCTAGGCTAGACATTTGTGTTTTCTCAATCATCGTTTTGTGAGGTATTTCATTCTGGTAGATTATGGCCGCCCGATCAATTTGCGACTCAGGTAGGTGCATCAGTACTTTAACTTGTAGTGAACGAAAGCTATAAAGTCTAGTATCGATTGATGATTTGCTCGGCAAAAGATTTTATTTGATCTTCCGGAGTATCTGTTACTTGGAAAGCAAAATGGCTCAGTCCATTTGCTTCGAGGATTTTAATCTTTTCGATAATCTCGTCAGGCTCCCCTATCATCGCGGCAACCTGTGCTATCTCCTCTACTAAATACTCTGACTCATCTTTCCGAGTATAGAGTAAGTGCCCCTCGTGCAGCAGTAAATGACGCCTTTGGGGATCAAGGGTGTTTTCATATGCACGATATTTAGCAACGTAGTCTTTTATAGCGGGACTATCAGGTAGCAATTTATCGTCCCATTCACACAGCACATGCAATAGGTTTGTGATAAATGGCCCAAGACTCTTTAATACACGGTCACTATTCGCTTTTTCCCCTTTTTTCAAAATAGCCAAAGGGATGATCGCTTTGGTAGGAACGGTTTTTCCTGACCGGCCAGCATTTTTAGCGGCGTTGTTGATTATGCTACGATTATGTTTGAGCATGTCCAACGAAGTGTTCCAAGATAGATGAGAGTCACACTCACTACCGCAAAATTGAAGCGTTTTTTCGCCGAATGCAGATAAAGTGAGCGGGATATGGTGTTTTAAATTCACGAACCCACTATTGGGATGTAACAATTTTATCAGCTGTGGATTGCCATCGAAGTCGTGGACTACTTCTTCGCCATTTAAAAGCGCTTGGATAGTTCTGATTTCCTTTTTCATAGTGCTTAATGGAACCGGTCTGAGACCCATAGTGAGTCGAGCGGTATTTCCATTACCCAGTCCAAGCTCTACTCTGTTAGGAGCCAGTTGGGCGACTGTTGCTATTGAATGCGCGATCACCGCAGCCATTCGAGTTGTTGGAACGGCGACACCTGTACCGAGTTTAATGCGACTAGTTTCCTTTGCCGCGAGTGCCATTGTCGCGTAAATATCGGAATAAATCATTTGGGAATCAAAAAACCAAGCTTGATCAAAACCACATTGTTCTGCAAGTTCCACAAGGTGATAGTCCCCTACACGAGAGGGAAATGTGACTCCAAATTCCATTACAACAATCCTTTTCTATCTTACGTACCAGAGAAAACGGGTGATGTTTTATGGTACCCCGCAGAATATAGTCTTTCTAGTCTGAAAGAAAATTTCTCACCGCAACTTCTAATTTTTCGGTTTGCTCAAGCGGTGGCTCGTGCCCACAAAACGGGAGAGTAAAGACTTGAGAGTCTGTGATAGCATCCTTGAAATCATTCGCATAACTCGGAGAAATCAATTTATCGTTTTCTCCCCAAATGATCAGTGATTTTGCAGATATGCGGTGTATTCTTTTACAAAGACCTTTATCAGGGATTGGCCAGATAAGTTTAGCTGTGCATCCAATTGTCCAAATGAAATCTCGGTCCCATAATGCTTGTTCCTCTGTCCCTTCTTCAGGGCGAGCCATTCTTTTGACGACTCTGGGAGAGCTTTGATCGTGGAAGAGTACTTCTTTCATTTCTGGGAAACTTAGAGCGCACCAGTTGGCCACCGTATAAGAAGCTTCTTCTTTCCAAAGGCCGATCGGAGCTATTAAAATCAACTTTCTTGTTTGTTTCTTACGATGGGCAGCAATTTCAGCAGCCAACATGCCGCCGAAACTATGTCCCATTATTATTGGTTGTTCTAGCCCTAGCCCTTCTATTGCATCGTCATAAGCCAACACTGCATCCCATAGGTGTTCTAACTGTTCGATTTCATCCGGTTTCCCGGGAGCCGTACCAGGGAAGTAAGGAGCATAGATGGTGTAGTCCTTACTAAGATTTTCTAGAAAGTCATCCCAGTAAAATCCTCCGGCCGAATGGCAGAAAAAAATTGGTGGGCCGCTACCTGAGATATTCACGGTAATAGAAAGCTTGCCGCCTAAAACAGGCACTATCTTTTGAGTTAAATTAGCCATAACTATCTTATTCCTTAGGCTGCTTCTTTTTTGGTTTGCGAGACGCCCGCTTGACCTTTCGGCCACCACTTATCTTCCCAACCTTCATCATCCCAAATGCCTTTTAAATGGGGTAGGACCCCTTCTGAAATACGGCTAATGTTTTCCATTGCCTTATCGTGGGGCATTGATCCGAATTGTGGCAACAGCAGAAGGTGCCCGACATTAAGATCCTTAATAATCTCTTTTAACTTGGCTGTAACCGTAGCTGCACTTCCGGTAACTAAATAATCACGATCGTTAAACTCTTTAAAACCCATATCGTTAAACTCGTCGTAGGCTGGAAAAGGCCTTTTCGTAAGAACATGCGTGAGACTGCTATGTGTCATGTGTCCGGGAGGCAGAAGCAATTGTTCGGGCATATGCAAAAGCTTGTGATAAAAATATTCGATATGCGGTCCATATTCTTTTTCTGCCTGCTCATCTGTCTCCGATACTCCCACTGGTATTAGATATGTCATGCGGTAGGGGTTTTTATCCTTTCCTGCCTCTTCCACCTTGTCCCAATATCCGTCTACCATGTGCTTAGCACCTTTTGCGCCAAAATAAGTTAGGTAGCAGTACGAATAGTCATGTTCGATTACAAAGTCCCATGTACTGGGGCTGGCGTTACCCGGAACCCAAATAGGAGGGTGTGGTTCTTGCGATGGTTTGGGCCATATGTTTACCATTGGTAACTGATAATATTTTCCATTCCAAGCGAAAGGTTTGTCTGATTTCCAGGCTTTGAGGATTAGATCATGAGCCTCACGATATCGTCCGCGTTGTTCCATAGGAGCCATGCCATAGCTATAGGCATAGTCTCCACCTAAACCTACTGGAAAGCCTGCTACTAAGCGCCCTTCGGAAATACTGTCAAGCATTGCATATTCTTCGGCCACTCGAATGGGTGGGTTTAAAAATACTGCCGTTTCTCCCATTTGGATAATCGCAGTATCAGTTCCTCGGGTCGCTCGGGCAAGAACAGAACCCATCATATTTGGATTGACCATAAACCCGTAAGCATTCTGGTGGTGCTCGTTAGTGCAAACACCATCAAAGCCAGAATGAGCTGCATGGATTAATTCGTCTAAGGTCCAATTATAGTACTGTGAGACCATCGCTCTATCAGCCACATCTTCGAAAGGCAATGTAAACCAAGCAGAATTATATTTTTTGTCGAAATCCGATTCTAGATCTCGATATGGCATAAGGTGAAAGCATGCGATTTTCATAGTGGACGACCTCCCCAGGCGAACATTATTTATAGCTGTGACTAATGCATGACTTAATCTTAATAGAATTCTCCGTGATTTTGCAACTAGTGGCAGAGGGCCTTCGCATCCTAAGGTAGGAGGTTGCTTTACTGTGTTAGTTACATTCTTTTAGAGTAGTCCCAGGAGGTGATTCTCTCCACTTTGAGGCATATGGTTGACTCGTTTTCAGGCTTAGATAACAACCATTTTGCGAGTTTGCTCTCGGTGCTGCCAAGATAGCGACCAATTAACGTCGCTAGAATAGGTACTTCGCTGCTTGCTCTTAGAGTTGCGATGCCTATACCTCTAGCGCCCATATAGGGAGGAGCATCTTTGGCAACTTCAAACCCTACTTTGTTGTTGACGCGCAACCGTTTACAAATTGTAGAATTAGACCGTGCGCTAAAGAGCATGTGTCCATCGTCATAAACGTACCAAAGTGATGTGACATTGGGAAATCCGTTTTTGTTAATTGAAGATAATCGACAAGGGGCGACAGTCTGATGCAGATACGTCACAATCTCCGTCGTATTCCATGCGCTTGTTTTTCCAACGTTTAAATTTTCCATAACTTGATTCCTTTTTTAATGCTTTTCACCATGGGATTTTGGACCCATCCCAGGCAATAAAAGATCCGGTGTCAGTAGAATTAAGTTTGCTTATTACGTCTATTATTTGACGGGCTGCTGTTTGGGTGGTGAAGATTTTTTCTTTTGGAATTGCCGACTGGAAAGGTTGTGATAATTGAGTGTCTACAGTACCCGGGTGCAAAGCTACACATATGTTCAAAGGTAAGTTTCTTTGAAGCTCTATACTTAAAGTCTTAGTTAGTTGATTTAGCGCTGCTTTCGAAGAACGATAACCGTACCAGCCACCGAGACAATTATCTGAAATGCTGCCCACTCGTGCGGAAAGATTCACAATTACAGAGCGCGAGTCGCGAAGAAGAAATTTTCTTAGATGCTTGATAGCTAACATTGCACTTATGGAGTTTACCTTAAACAGCTCGACTAGGTTTTCTATATTGATATCATCAATTCTTTTTTCAGGCCGTAATTTCGAATGATGTAAGATCCCAGTGCAGTTAACCAGCAGTTCAATAGATGTGGACTGCTTAGAAAGCATCTCAGCAACTTTTATGGCGGATGACTCCACCGTAGGATCTAGTGGGAAAACTTTCAGTCGTTCCCCATAGTTTTGCATCAAAGATTTTAACCCATCGCTTGAGCTCGGATTTCGACATGTAGCGATTACTAGCTGATCAGTATTACTTTCTAGCAGTTGATCTACAATAGCCAGTCCGATTCCCCTACTTGCGCCTTGAATTAAAGCGCAGGCTTTAGTCGGTCTTACTTTTAGCTTCACAGGAGCAATTTTTTTTCGGTCATGGCATACGGTGACGACGCACATACTTTTGGTATCTGAGCGTATTGGTGTCTCTGATTTGTATACTCGTCAATAATTAACTCACAATCGTTCAATTATAGTGACGTTAGCTTGTCCACCACCTTCACACATGGTTTGTAGTCCATATTTTCCATTCGTGCGTTCAAGCTCATGGAGTAGCGTGGTCATCAGTTTTGTACCTGTCGCTCCAATTGGATGACCGAGAGAGATTGCTCCACCGTTCACGTTAGTCTGATCACTTGAGTAATCCATGTCTTTCAGCCATGCCATTGGAACAGGAGCGAAGGCTTCATTGATTTCTACCAAATCAATGTCCTGTATTTTCATCCCAGCTCTTCCGAGCGCGTATTTTGTCGTCATGATTGGAGCGGTAAGCATGATCATAGGATCTTCTGCTCTGACACTCATGTGATGAATACGAGCTCGAGGCTTTAGGTTGTAGCGCTTTACTGCATCCTCTGAGGCTATAAGCATTGCAGAAGAACCATCGCAAGTTTGGCTGGATATTGCCGCAGTAATACTTTTTAATCCAAAGATAGTATTTAGCTCTGACATTTTTTCAAGACTGGTTTCTCGAGGAGTCTCATCATGATCAAGACCATTGAGTGGCACGATTTCTCGTTTAAAGCGTCCTTCTTTTATCGCGTGTAACGCTCTTCGGTGAGACTCTAACGAGTAGACTTCCATTGCTTCACGCGATAGCCCCCATTTGTCAGCCATCATTTGAGCGCCTTTGAACTGCGTAGGTGGATCTTCTCCGTATCTAGCCACCCATCCTAGCGACGTACTGAACGGATCTGGAAAACCAAACCCACCTGCCGCAACCGCAGAAGAGCCAATCGGTATTTTGGTCATAGTTTGAACACCACCAGCAATGACTACATCGTTAACTCCAGACATGACCGCTTGTGCTGCAAAATGCACCGACTGTTGAGAGGATCCGCATTGGCGATCAATTGTTACTCCTGGCACAGCTTCGCTGTATCCCGCGGTGAGCCAGCATGTTCTAGCGACATCTCCAGCTAGAGGGCCAATGGCGTCTATGGTTCCAAATATAACATCATCGTATTCGTCGTCAGGAATACCATTTCTCTCTACGATAGCTTTTATAACGTGAGCGCCGAGATCCGCTGCATGAATATCCTCAAGAGAACCTTTGCGTCTGCCGGTAGGGCTTCTCACCGCATCAATAATGTAAGCTTCGTTCACTGTAACCTCTCCTTAATTCTGTTAGTCCAGATGTTGTCGATGACGTTCTTCTATGATCAGAATATATCAGACTCTCGGCAATAGAGCTTGCCTAGTTTTTCTTTTCTATGTCTGTTGAATTTGCATTGAAATAGAAGTGTCTAGTTAGTCAATTATCTTTTCGGCGGTAGAAAAAAGAACCCAGATGATAGCACCAAAGATATTGATCGCAGCACACAGAGTGAATGCCGAAGCAAAGGATCCTGTTGTATCCACAAGCCAGCCGGTGATGATAACGCCAATGATCCCAGGTATTGTACCGGCAGTATTTGTGATTCCCATTAATACATCAGCATACCGAGGGGCTATGTCGAGGTGATTAGGTACAAAACCGGACCACATCAAGGCAGCGAGACCAAGCGCTCCAGACATAAACGCCATTGCTAGATAAGGGTCGCTTACATCCTTTACTGCTAGCAAACAGGCAGCCGATCCTAACAGACCACTAACCTGCATCAACTTTCGTATGCTGGTTAAGCTCATGCCTTTTGCATGAAGTTTGTCAGCACCAAATCCCCCTAGGTTGCCGACTATCAGCATACTGAGGTAGGGCGCGGCTGAGTAGAGACCTGCACTCATAATACCGAGATCATGCTGGCTTCTGAAGTAACTTGGAAGCCACGCAAGCAACATATATAGGATCCAGTTACTGCAGAAATGATTAATAATCAACGCCCAAACAGCTTTGCTCTTTGCAAATTTCCCCCAAGGAATTGACTGAGCTTGTTCAACAGGTGCTGTCAAAGATAGCAGCAGATTTTTCTCCTCCTCGGAACATCTAGGATCGGTAGCTGGGTCGTCATGAGCATAGAAATACCAAATTACCACCCACAACACCCCGCCAACACCGAAGGAGTAAAAAGCAGATGGCCAACCATACGTTTCTACTAGCCACCCTGTAACCAGCAGAGCGAATAAGGTACCCAAAGGGATACCACCAACGAGCAATGAAACTGAGCGAGAACGCTCGTTGGGCGGGACCCATCGGCTATATAAATTATAGGCTGAAGGGAACATAGCAGCTTCCCCCAAGCCCATGCCGATTCTGGCGACTACGAGCACGATGATGCTAATTCCTGCAGCGAAGGGAGTTAAAAAAGTAAAAAGAGACCACCACAAGACTGCAAAGCCAAGTATAAGCTTCCCTCCAAGTTTATTTGCTAACCATCCACTAGGAATTTGAAAAAGCAGATACCCAATAAAGAAAGAAGATAAGACATACCCTTTAGTAGTTTCGCTCCAACCAAATTCTTCTTGCATGGCTATAGCCGCAACTGAAATATTGACCCGGTCTGCGTAACAGATGAAGACTGCAAAAACACACAAAGCTACAATTGTGTATCGCCGAGGCCAATTGAAAAACTTACCGGATAAGCTGCTCATGAAAAATTTCCTTCATTTAGTATTATGAGGCTACATAAGTTATATTTAGCACAACTTTAACAAACAGAATTTTTTTCGTCTCTTTTAGTTTACGATACGTGGCGAGAAATAATGGAGCATTTAATGCCAATTTATGAATACCAATGTAAAGCTAACGGTCGGACGGTTGAAGTGGTGCATCGTATGGCAGATCGCTTTTCCAGCTGGCAGGAGTTATGCGAGCATGCGCAAATAGGTCTTGGTGACACTCCTGGTGATTCGGAAGTTGTTCGGCTAGTTGGAGGGGGTAACGCTACTATGGCTCCCGTGACCACTTCTAAGCAATTAAAAGCGGCCGGTGCAGCATCGACTAGTCTATCAGGCTCTAGAGGTATGGCCGCGCCTGCTAGGACGAATAAATTTTAGTATGGGTTATTTTTTTGCTCGTCTTGCAGCGGTAAGTAAAGAGGCGTAGCTCACTCCTGGACGATTATCTCCAGTCAAAGGAAGATTCGCCTCGTTCCATTCGTCCACGCCTTTTCGTAATATTCTTATATTTACAAAGCCTGTCGCTTGGAGTCGCGTCGCGGCTTCCAGCGCACGGTTATCAGAATTTCCTCCAACTATAATACCGTCGTCCTCTTTTAACGCATGCTGAGCGACCAACTCGAAGGCTGGATTGGGGTGTTCCTCTTTAGTGGTAGGGTGAAAAAAAACAATCGGTATATTAACAGTCCGTCCTTTTGGACGATTGATTGCAAATTCGGCGACCGCTCGCACGTCAACATATGTGCCGGTGCCCTCTTCGCTGATTTCTTCGGCAACGAGATTTGCGTTGATATTTAGATCTTCTAGATTGTCATTCATCGCCGATACCCCCAATTATTTAAACGCGTTGACGAAGGGAGGAATGATTTGGCAGCGTGATCTTTGCGGGAGTGGTGGCGTTTCGACAAGTTGGAAAGTGTTAGAGGTGTCGCTTGGAGAAGTTGCCATTTGCTCTTTATGCAGGTGAATGATTCGGCCGCTGGGTGCTAAGGCAAATATGCAATCAATTATCTGTATTGCAGGGAGTGTTCCAAGGTCAGGGTGCTCAAGGTACTTCCTATCTGGATTTGACATCGATTATTTCTTCCTAGCTATGATATTTAGTGGTATTTTGGGCTATTTTTCGTTGGTCTGCACCATATTTTACTTAAATCGATGTTAAAGATTTCAGAAGTACGGGTATACTTGAATGTAGAGCTCGTAGAAACGCGGTTAGGGGGAACTAATAAAATGTCGTTTGTGCCTCAAAAAGAATTGGTCACAGGAGTTGAGCGTCATCCTTTAGATGCTGATGTCCCGAATGTCATAGAGAAGCTGTTCGCGCTGAAGAACCAATGTACAGAGTGCAATGTTTGTGAGGTCGCTTGTTCTTTGGTGCATTCCCCGGACGGGACGGTGAACCCTCAGTATGCCAGGTTAAAAATTGATCATGCACCAGACAAAGCGTCTCGTGTAAATCCAGATGGCTTAGGTTTCATTGCTGAAATCTGCCATCATTGCGGAAATCCACCGCCCTGTGCCGAAGTGTGTCCGACTGAGGCCTTCTATTACGATCCAAAAACAAAAGCTGCGGTCATAGAACAAGATAACTGCATCCAATGTATGGAATGTGTCCCTGGTTGCCCTTTTGACGCCGTGTTTATTGCTCCGTCAGGCGAGCTTCTTAAATGTGATCTTTGTGGTGGAGATCCAGTGTGCGTTAAGGCATGCGCAGCGCGACCGGAAATGCTCAATCAAGGTAAACAGTATGTGAGACTTCCTGTGTTGTTTTATTCCGAGCAGGCTGAATTTAATAAGGAACATAAGCAGGTTCCGGAAAAGACAGATGAGGTAGGGATGATGCAGGCGATGCTAGAGGCGGGGACAATTTCGAGTCCAGCGTAAGTATTTAGAGTTAATTTGGGGAGAAGTATTATGGAAAGTCGATTACTAAGAGTAGATTTGACCACAGGCGAACTCAAGAGTGAGGTCATACCCCATAGTATATTTGAGAGATGGATTGGTGGCTCGGGAATTAATAATTGGATTATGTGGGAGCACTTCCTAACGCACGATATAAACTGCGATCCGCGTGGCCCGGATAATATCTTTGTTTTTGGCGTTGGTCCGCTGGCTGGAACAGGAGCAGGTAGCGGGATTAAAGGACGCATTACCTTTAAGAGTCCTTGCTACAATATGTTTGGAGACTCGGCGGGAGGGGGTAAATTCCCATATATGTTGAGATTTACAGCGTTCGAGTATATTGCGATTACGGGGAAGTCACCCAAACCAGTATACCTTCGGATCTGTAACAATGAAGTTTCTTTGGAAGACGCGTCTCATTTATGGGGTAAAGACACCCTACAAACGCATACTATGCTGCGTGAAGAGTTAGGAACCTATCCTTCAAAAGTTCATACGCTATCTATTAGTCAGGCTGGAGAGAATCAGGTAGGGATAGCAAGCGTTGTGTCTGATGCCTTAAGGATTCATGCAAGATGTGGCGGTGGTGCCGTCATGGGTTCTAAAAATCTTAAAGCAATCGCAGTCCAGGGCAATGGTGGCCTGCCTATAGCCATGCCTGATGAAATGCTAGCCTGGTCCGATGATTTCCGGCAGAAAATTGATAGCAATGAAGCTGTTTATGGCTTTAAGCGTCGTGGAACTCTCGGTGCGGTTGAAATGTACCAGCATATCGGAAGTCATTTTTGGCGAAATAATCAGGGGAATATGTTCCGCGGCGGAGAAATCACGTCCGATAACTGGGTGAATAAGTATCATAAGTATTCCGAAGTTTGTTCGTCAGACTGTTTCATTGCATGTGACGCAAAATATAAAATTGATGGGACCGAGTCGGAGGCTGCCAAGAAATATATTGGAGAGTCATTTAGACGACCTGAATATTTGACTACAGGAAGTGCGGCAGGAGCTTTAGATGTAAGAGACTGGGCTGAGGTTGCTCATTGGGGGAAAATTACTAATGACTATGGGATAGATAATCAAGACTTGTCATGTGCTATTTCGTTTCTCATGGAGCTTAAACAGCGGAAACTAATCTCAGATCAGGACGTCGCAGAGCTTTTTGGCCATGAACAGAGTTTAGAATGGGGCAACATGGATGACATTGAAGCATGTCTCCATAGCATTGTTTTTCAGAAGGACTTGTTTGGTAAACTTTTTGGTGACGGGCCTTATCTCGGTGCGATTCGGTATTCAGAATTGAAAGGTCAGAATTTCATGAAATATGCGACTTACGGAAAAGGTGGTGCCAGCTTTACCGAAGAGATGAGACCTTTCCCAACGTGGATGAACAATATGGCCGTCGCCTCACGTGGAGCTGATCATTTAAAAGGAATTGGTTTAATCGAAAAATTCCAGCGTAAAGACCTATCTAAGATCTATTTTGACGGGCGTACAGAAGCTGCAGATCTCACTGTTCCTACTTTAAAAGGGGCCTCAACTGCACTCATTGAAAATCAGGTTGCGTTGTTAAATTCGTATGGCGTGTGCCTTTTTCATTGGATGCTTGACCCCTCCGGGTACACTCCTCAGGACTACTATGGCAAAGCTTACGCTGCTGCGACTGGGATTGATCGAACTCCTGATGAATTAATGCTTGATGGTGCCCGGATCTGCAATTTAGAGAAGGCTTTTAATTCAAGGATAGGTATGCGGCGAGAGCACGATACCGTGTGTGAAAGATGGATGTGGGAACCTACTGAAGAAGGGATGTATCCGGGATCGGTAGCGGCAGATATGTTCAATCCAGTTTTGGATGAATATTACGAATGGCGTGGTTGGGACAAAGAGTCAGGTCTACAAACCAGGAAATCTCTAGAAGCTTGTGGCCTGGATGACGTGGCTGAAGTACTGGCACAAGAAGGTTCACTCGCTAAATAAGGGTCAGGTTTATATCGTGATAACAGTGCATGCTAATTTTCATAGCCATTTCAAAGAACTTGCTTCTACTGGTGAGGATTCATTTCTTATCGAAATTCCTACGGTGAGCGAATTCGCAAAATGTATATGCGACAAATATGGGGCTAGGATGAGAGCAATGCTGATCGACCCTAAAACTAACGAACTTAATGAGCGTGGAACAATGTTTGTTAATGAAAGGGGAATGAGGGTTTCTGCAGAAGATACTCTTGAAGACGGCGAGACTATCACTTTCCTTGTCGGGATAGCTGGAGGTTAAAACTCTTCAGCTACGCTGACGATGCGAGATAGGTTTTCTCTTAACTGTTCAGGTTTTAGTCAGCTAGTAACTTCTGATATATTTCCTCGTTAAAACCGACTACTAGATGCTTGCCACTTATTAATGTAGGAGCTCTCAGGTTACCAGTTGGGCCAAGCATGCCGTTAATTATGTCTTCAGGCACTTCCCCGCTAATTGCAAAGGACGCAACTTTTTTGCCCTTCGCTATCGTGATACTTGTAACTGAAGTGGCCAGACTTATTGCATCTGTTCTACTGAGTTTTCGTGACGCTGGAATAATCTCTTTTGGCACTAAACTTTTGGCATCCAGAAACTTGGACGCTCTGACACAACTTGTTCAGCCTTTACGAAAGTAGTACCAACCGATTTCTGTAGCCATTCAAGTATCCTGATTTAATTCGCTTAGCATATTTTACGGATTATTCTTATAATGTACACTACCTAAAACAACAATTGTCGACGTGTGTAGGTTTTGATCACCAATTAAGTTGCGCTGCAACGTTGCACAACAGGAGAAACTGTAATGAGAGAGGTTCATATAGCAGGTGTCAGTATGAC
>Ga0115551_1000014_pt1 | contig 163045 bp, 135 predicted proteins | sample COGITO_mtgs_1103_FD_87179 | JGI IMG/M metagenome (GOLD analysis project Ga0115551, IMG submission 87179) | Pelagic marine microbial communities from North Sea - COGITO_mtgs_110321 | ecosystem: Environmental > Aquatic > Marine > Epipelagic | place: Germany:Helgoland, sampling site Kabeltonne... | reverse complement strand
TGCGCACGTAAAAACTCGATTATTTTCATTTATAATTGTCCGTTTATAGAAGTCTAAGTTAGTTGAATCAAAATGCTTGTTTTAAGACCAATTATTTACGATCTCAAACCCCCCAGCGTCCACCATTTAGATATCAATCACAGCAAGTCTTCTCGACACTGTTCTGTGCGCAGAAACATGTCTTTGCAGGCATAATATCAGCACGGGAACTGCGTTCGTTAAACAAAGTAGTAACTTCAGCCAACTCTTCAGGTGCATCGCCACGAGCTTCGAGACAAAGTTTGAGACCCAATAACCCCCACATGTTATCTTTCCAGAGTTTGATGTCTGCACGATAAACCGCTTCTGCTTCTTCGATTTCTCCTTGTTCATGGAGAAGAGCACCCAGAATGTGACGTACTGGCTGCATTTGTCCCCAAGGTTCGTTATATGCAAGATTCAACGAGAGATCTACGCCACGACGTAGATGATCAAACGCTTCAGTAAAGTTAGAATCATTTCCACTTTCCTTTGCTAGATACTGTCTGCGATATTCTATCTCGCCATCAAGTATAGCATCGTTTACCAAGAGGATGCATGGACCGTCATTTGGATCTTGATACATCAAATTGTTATGCAGAACTCGTCCTGCAAGAGCAGGGTTCTGTAATGCTTCCTTGAACAAAACTTGTTCTGCCTCTGCTTCGGGCACCATTCCCTTGGAAGCATAAGCTACACCTCTAGCATAGTGCTGTGTTGCAATTGCAGCCGGGAATACGTCTTTGTCTGTATGAAGAGGTTCATTGAGAATTTCGTCCCACTTACCGAATCTAATCATTACATGCCATGGCATAGTAACATATGACTCAAGGAAAATAGCACCCATTGGTATGATTCCAGCTAACATGAATTGAACTCCAGATTCTGCATTTCCCGCAGGTAGTGTGCTAACTGCTTTACGAGCATACTTTAGTGCAGTTTCATATCGACCCTCGAACATTGCACACCATACAACAAAGTGATGGTTGTGCATCCTGTAAAACTTGTAGAACTGTGACTCATTGCCTGTAATCTCAACATATCTATCGTCTGCTTCAACTGCTGCAATATTACATTCCATTGCCTCTTTCCACTGCCCTACCCAGGCATCGATGTGAGAAGGCATGTGGACTAAGTGACCTAATCCAGGCATTGCGGTTCGCAAAACATCGGCTGCTGGTAAAGCACGCTCCGGGAATGGAGATAATTCCAGCGCATGACAATACAGGTGGCATAGAGCGATGTGTTCTTTGGAACCTTCCACGGTTTCAAAAGCATCTTCCATGACCTTGACAAGCAACAATGTGTTATCATCCGCAGGAGTGATTTCTCCAGTTGTTGTATTCTTATCCCATAATTGCCACGCCTTTAGATTCATTAGGGCCTCTACGTAAATTGCTGTAACATCTAAGTTACCACTATATTTCTCATAAAGAGGAGCCATAGCATGCGCGAATGCTACGTTTAATTCAGGACTATTGCCCATGTTGAGGACTGAAGGATCTGCTGCATCACGAGCTTCTTCAGAGTGACGTTCTGCTAGAGCATCAATTAGGTCTTTTTCTAACTCAGAACAACCGTCTTTGAGAGTTATTGCTTTTTGGATATGGTCGTGCCCTGAACCTAGGCCTGGAGCCCAGTTGTAATTTGAAGAAACACAATATGCAATACCCCACCATGCCATAGCACAATCTGGATCGATTTCAGCACATTTACTGAAACATGCAATCGCTTCTTCGTGGTTGTAATTCAACATGTGCCCATAAGCACGGACAAACATTTTTCGGGCATCATCATTGGCACAAGTTATCGTAGTTGCGAATGAAAAGTTCGCGGCATTTCCGAAATCATAATCAGTTGGGGCTAAAGACATATTTCATCCAAAATAGATTATGACTTAATCATTTACGGTTAGGTTCTAATAAGATGTAATTGTTTTGTAGGTGAATCAGTTATCTTGTTTAACTGTAAGATGGGGATATGGGATGCCGATATTATTTGACTTGAATCTATCTAACATTTCTATAAGCAGCCAATCTTTAGCTTTCCTCTCACTATTGTAGTCATCAACCCAACAATCGAGTCTGAATACTAGGGCAGTTTCAGTCACATCGTATAGTAATACCTCGGTTTTTGGACTATCAATAGTAAAACTGCAATCATTAATTATATTATTTATTAGAGATTTTACAATTTTAGGATCTGCATCCAGAGAGGTTCGTATTCGGAAACGAAGATTCATTGAGTCTTTATCTCCCAGAGAACCTCCTAATGCATAGTTCTCAACTATTTCACCTGAAAGTGTTGTATTTGGTATCACTACTAAACGTTCGTTACCCGTACGTATCTTAGTAGTCATAAGGCCGACATCATCAACCCTTCCTTTCACCCCCATTACTATCACTTTATCACCCTTTGAGAAAGGTTTGTCGAGCAACATGAGTAGCCCAGAAACTAGATTTGCTGCCGTTTCTTGTAATGCGAGTCCTATAACTAATGTCAATATAGTTGCAGATGCAACAATTGCTGTGACATCGATATTCATTTGGTCTAGAGCGATGAGAATTGCAGCCAGCCAAGCAAGGAGTTTGGAAACACTAACTGTAATTGTTTTTAGTGTTGATAAATCAAGAGATGTGTTTTCATCCATTGATTGAAATAATGGAGGTATGAACTCATCGACTATCGAAGTAAGAAACTGAGCAAATAATATCAGCAATATAGCCGCTGATCCACCAGCAAAAGCAGATCTTTCGAAAGAGCCCTCTTCAAATGCAAAACGAAATGTCAACCAAATTCCAATAAGGAATACACCTGTATTAAGAATTGGTGTAGCTAGACTGAATAATCGGTCATCATATATGTTATCACTTGAAGAAATTACCTTCAATACTGGTCCACGTAATATCAATCTTGAAATTAAAGTTGCAACGATACTTGCCACGATTCCAACAAGAATTTGAACAAATATACTTGAGGATTCTAAATCATCAAAATATGATTCGAATGGGGCCATCATCAAGTCTTCAAAGTGATGAATAGTTTATTTGATTTGTGCCGGCAATGATGTGAAATTAGTCGAAAAATAGAACTTTTGGTGCTCGTGCCGGGATTTGAACCCGGGTCGCCGCCTCGAAAGGGCGGCATGATGGACCGAACTACACCACACGAGCGGTAAGCCGCCGAGAAGCAAACCCCACATAATCGCAACGGTTCAAACTACTACAAAAAAATGTAAACTAATCTTCTACATCATCTTCAATAGACTGACTAGAAGATGAATAAGAAGAAATCCAAAAAAGGAATAAAACTAAACCCAATAAATAAAATATTAGCAACGGATTTTGAGTGTCAGATTTAAGCCATCTTTCAGAATCTGTAGGGAAAAAATCCGAATTATCCCCTACTCCATCATCATCAGAATCTAAAGTCTCATTTGAATCATAAGGGAAGGCATCGGAATTATCTCCAATTCCATCACCATCTGAATCTATATATTCTTCAGGATTATTCGGGAACACATCAGAATTATCTCCCACCCCATCATTATCAAAATCAATTGTTTCAGTAGAATCATAAGGAAAGACATCGGAATTATCCCCTACTCCATCACTATCTGAATCGGATATCTCATTAGAATCATAAGGGAAGGCATCGGAATTGTCCCCTACTCCATCGTTATCGGAATCAATTGTTTCATCAGGATCATATGGAAACATATCTGAATTGTCCCCTACTCCATCATTGTCTGAATCTGCTGTTTCATTAGAATTGTTAGGGAATATATCTGAATTATCTCCCACTCCATCGTTATCAGAATCATTTGTTTCATCAGGGTTGTATGGAAAAACATCTGAATTATCTCCTACTCCATCATTGTCAGAATCTAAAGTCTCATTTGAATCATAAGGGAAGGCATCAGAATTATCTCCAATTCCATCACCGTCAGAATCCATATTTTCTAATGGATTATATGGAAAAGCATCAGAATTATCTCCAACACCATCGCTATCTGTATCTATATGTTCATTTGGATTGAGAGGAAATACATCAGAGTTATCTCCGATTCCATCCCTATCTGTATCTGAAATTTCAGTAGAATCATCAGGGAACTCATCTGAGTTATCACCTACTCCGTCATTATCTGAGTCTACTGTTTCAGTCGAATCATTAGGAAACTCATCTGAGTTATCACCTACTCCGTCATTATCTGAATCTACTGTTTCAGTCGAATCATTAGGAAACTCATCTGAGTTATCACCTACTCCGTCATTATCTGAGTCTACTGTTTCAGTTGAATCGTTAGGAAAAGCATCTGAGTTATCCCCTACACCATCACCATCAGAATCTTGATTTTCAAGAGGGTCATGAGGGAAATCATCGACATCATCTCTGAAACCGTCTCCATCAGAATCAGGGAAATAACCTGTGAGGCCCCAGCCTAGTATTGTTTCAGTAAAATCATCACCACTTGCAGAAGAAACAGCAGGTAAATGTCCACCATCTGGAATTTTCCAAAGAGAAACACGGTTACCAGAATTACAATTTAGATATTCATACTCAATCGTATCATTTTGTCCACTAGGAGAAATTAAATCTAATTCATCAATTAAAGTCATAGAAGATTCACAGCCTGAACGATTTGCCCAATAATTAACAGTTTGAGGTGCAGATGGATAATTTCCACCGGGCAATGAACCACCATCATATTGTATTACAGAGTCTAGAGTTCCATGTATCTGTAAAATATTAGGAGTTCCAGTATTCTGACAATTATTAAAATCATAATATGTAGCCCCTGAGAGAGAGATTGCCGCTCTAATCATATCCCCTCTTTCACAAGCCATACGGTGAGCCATGAAACCACCATTGGAGTGGCCTACGAGTATTATTCCCTCAGGATCGGCACCGTAATATGTAATTGCCTCATTTATCAGAACAGTTAGCCACGACACATCATCAACATCTTCATTCCAAATATTACAGCAGGCATCCGTGGCGTTCCAATACCTCTGGCCAGTAGCACTATACGACCCATCAGGTCTCAATAAAAGATGGCCGTTTTCATGCACACTATCTACTAGATCAAAATATGAAGAAACAAAAGAGCCTGAATTCGTATAGCCATGTAAAGCAACTACTAATGGCAATTTATAGCTAATATTATGTCCACCTGGCATTTCTAATGTAGCTTTCCTAGAAGAAGGTCCAATCTCAACTGTAGTATGATTATCTGTATATTCAATAGAATAGCTTTCGTTAATATTAGAGTTAGTTTCTTCAAAATAATTAATCGAATTATTTGTCGATAATGCAAAAGATTGTGTAATGAAAATTAATACTATCAAGAATGGAATTACTTGGGTCCTTATCATTGAGAAATCTCCACATTTAATGAATTCCACCAATTAATTAAAGGAATGATAATGATAATACAAATTATAGTCATAATGCTGAAATTTAACCATGTAAGAGAACTTTTTACAGATTCACCATAAACTCCAATCAGTATCCCAATAGAACCAAATCTAATACTTCGACCAAAGAAACCAGCTAATGCAAAAAGGCGGATATCCATACGGCCAGCACCGGCAATCCAAGCTAATGCTTTGTAAGGTATTGGAGAAACAGCCGCGATAAATACCCCAGTAGCACCATATTTCTCGGTTAAAGAATTAAGACGATTTATGTTGGCTTGACTGACAAATTTCCCTAATATCGGGATTCCGCCATAGTATCCTATGGCATATCCAATAAATGCCCCAAAAACACTACTAAGTGTTGCGACTAATACTATTATTGATATTGATAAAAAACTATCCGCTTCAACCACCATAGGTATTACTAAAACATCGGGAGGTATTGGTTGTAAAGCAGCCTCAGAGGCTGAAACCAAAGCTAATCCAAGTAGACCAAAACCATCTGCCCAATCAATAAATGGTTGGAAATAGTCACTTGGGCTCATACCACTCACAAAGAGTCCTGCCTCATTACCCGAATGAACATTTTCCGAACATAGGTATGTGATTACACCTATTACTGATATGTAAGTATCGACTCGCAACATTATGAGTGGAGAGGTTCTTGATACAGCAGCCTTGATATCATGGCCAATAAATAGGATGGAGAGTTGTCTTGTAGTGCCATCTCAGAGAGAAGAATTAATTCGAATTGCTCCCGAAAGAGAAGTAGTAGTTAATGCAGCTAACTTAGTATGGATGGTACCAACTGAAGAAAGTGTATCAAAAGCAAGTAGATTAGCTATTGAAACAGGAGATATGGCTGGATTATCTAGAGTTGATCTAGATTTACTAGCATTATCAATTGGTGAAAAAAGAACGCTCGTAACTGATGACTACAGGCTACAAAATATAGCAGAAAAAGCAGGAATCGATTGGATAACAGTTTCAACAGATGGAATTAGTAAACTATGGGAATGGGAGTTAAGATGTGTGGCATGTAAGAAAGAATTTCCCAATCCACATATGCCGAATAAGAAAAAATCAGACTGGGGAGAATGTACTGACTGTGGGTCTCAACTAAAATTAAGGAAGAAGAAATAATTACTCGGATTCTTCTTTATGTTCTTCGGTCATTCCGCCACGGTCCATATCTGATCCTGCTGAAGATCTGTTTTCTTGAAGGCCTCTCTGGACTTGCCCCTTGAAAAGCCCTAAATTATAACCTAGTTCAGGTATTTTTTTAGCGCCGAAAAGGACAAATATAAGTCCAATAATTATTACCATTTCTTGAGTACCAAGGACTCCCATACTAGCCCTGAGTTGGGTTTATCGTTCAAAGGCTTCGGCTAATTAATCTCTTAACCACCAGAAACAGGGGGTAAAAAAGCAATTTCAGAAGAATCTTCTAAGATTGTTTCTAAATCTGCACCTATCTCGCCATTAATCGCAATAAGTAGGCCTTTTGAGAGCATTTGAGTCAAATCAAATCTTTCAGCCAACTGACTCACAGTAGTTCCGCTAAGTAATGATAATTCTATGACTTTATGACCTATCATTTCTGCTAATGGACCGAAAAAAAGGACTTTTACCTTAATCGCACCTTGATTAGGCAATATTTCCTCCATAATGCTCCGAGCGGTATTACAGCAATCAAACCATCTATGCGACTCGTAGAATCTAAATCATAAGGACGATTCGTGAGGCCGTGAAAGAAATAGAGGCTGTTGTTTTCGATTGTGACGGTGTTTTAGTCGATATAGGTTCATCATGGCAACAAATACATGATTACTTTGGCACAAATAATCTTGAAAACTTAGAAAGGTTTCTGAAAAAGGAAATTACTGATGACGAATTCATGGCAATGGATATCAAAATGTGGCTCGATATTCAAGAGAATATCCATATGGATGAAATTATGAGATGTTTTTCAGGTGTGAAATTGATGATAGGTGCTCGAGATGTTGTTGAGGAGTTAAAGAGGAGAGGAATATATGTTGCAATCGTATCATCAGGAGTTGCTAGATTCATTGGATCTATTGCACACATGCTAAACGTTGATGATTGGGCAGCGAATGATTTCAGTTGGGATGAAAAAGGATTTCTGGCGGGACCTAAACCATCCATGGTAGATTCACATGATAAGGGAATAATGGTCAAGAAATTATCAGAAATTAATAATTTTAATCCTGAGAAAATTTGGAGTGTGGGTGACTCGAGCACTGACCTATCAATGCAAATACCGGGGTCTAATTTCATAGGATTTAATCCAGCAAGACAGAGGGCTTCTGATGCATTCAAAAAAGCAAAGGTCCCTATTGTATTAGAGAGAGATTTGAGAAGAATCTGGCCAATAATATTCAATGAAGAATTCTCTAATTGACTATGCGAATGGTATTGATGCCGAAGCATGAGTATGTAAATTAATTACAGTCAATATACAAGGTTTAGGTTGGAAACCTAACATTCTCTGATAATCTGTTTGATCTTGCCATGTCGAACTATGAACTATTGTTGTACCCTTATGGTCCCCAATAAACTGTCCATGGACATGACCTGTGACGAATATATCAGGTATAGTGCCTATCACCATGCTATCTTCTGGCTCAGGAGATAATGGTGTCTTGCCTCCCCATGATGGAGCCAAATGTCTTCTTTCAAGCATAGAGCGCATGGCCATTTCAGGCTTAGCATAAGTTACTGATCTTAATCCTGCTACAAAATCATCAATACTCTTTCCATGATAAGAGAGTATCCTAACACCATGAAGACTGAAGTCGCACGGATTACCTACGAAAATAGCATCAGAATAATCTTGCTGAACTTCGGGTTCGAGTGCAGGTTGTGGCTCAGCTGGCCGTACTGCATCATGGTTACCTGGTAGAATAATCACATCAACCCAATCAGGAAGGCCACTCAAAAGATTGGCAAGTTCCCCATACTGCTTGAATAAGTCAGTAATTGCAAGATGTCTTTCTTGCCCAGGATAAATACCCACCCCATCTACTCCGTCGCCACTTAGAACAAAATATTTGATTGTACGAGCAAGCGGGTCATTTTGAAACCAATGAATCATTTTTTCCCACTGTGGACCAAGGAAGGTTTTGCTTCCTACATGAACATCTGAAAGAAATGCAGCAGAAACCGCCTCATCCGCACTGGCTGTATTCTTCGCTCTTCTTGGTAAGGGCGGCATATGTAAATTCGAGGAAATAAACAGATCTGTGCGGTCACCAATAAAATATCCACTGACACCTATAACATCATCATTCATCAAACCGTCCAAAGCTGCATGTAATGGATTTGCACCAGAAGGAGGTTTCAGAAGACATTGAATTTGTGTAGTCTCATCTTCGACCGTAAACATAAGGTTACCAGATTTAGCCCAACGAGGTTCACTTACAAGACCAACAATAGTGATTTCATATTCAGAAGATGAATACCGCTGACGATTTCGATAAGCTTCAGCATTGGAAACTGGGCGCCTTGGTAACGAGCGCCCCTCAATCATCAAATTACGAATCTTGCTTAAACGACTATTGAAAAATGATTTGATATCCGATAATTTCCCTTCAGTAACGGAATTCCCAGTAATATCAAAATGGACCTCTATTTCTGAATCTACATCCTTAGCCAACATAGGGAACTCATGGAGACTGTAATGAGATAATCCATGAGGCCGGGGTGCAAGAGATATCTCATTACTAGAAATTGGAGCAATAACCCGGCCAATAGGCGAAGGATTATCAGGAGCAGGCAATGTTGCTTGAGATGTCTTCATAGGCGCTGTTAATTCATCAGTTCTAGTAGGAACTAGAGAGAGCAACTGATCGATTGATTGAGAATTAAGAATCTGAACATTAGATGAATTAGCAGCTTCAATTAATGGCGTTAAATTATCTAGTGATTCTATTTTCTCTTTAGCGTCTTGCGTTGTCACGAGAATGCCTGCGGTGAGCAATATCTTCTGCCGTTCCGCCCAATCGTCCGACGCCATATGTTCCTTGTCAGATACATACGCTCATGATAATATCGATGTGAAGAAGTCATTCATCCCAATCTGTAAGGGACGCTAAATCTACTTTTTGAATCTCTTCTGCTACAGTTGTTTCTTCAACTGTCCATGACATACTACCTTCCCATTCTTCTGAAGAAGGATCCATTTCAGATATGTCTGATTGAATATCTTCTGATTCATTACCTTCATCTTCTGAATTATCGAGTTGCCCTTCCAATCTATCTAATGTTTCAAGGGCAAGACGTAGAGCGAAAACTGCAAATGAACGCTTGTTATCTAGCCTATCATTATCGCCGAAATCCATTCTGCGAACAAGAAAATAGTCCCCTGCAATTACCGCAACATGTACACGACCTACTTCTTTATCCGAAGTAGAACCTCCAGGGCCAGCGATTCCAGTAATTGCAATTGAGACATCAGAACCAGATTGATACCTAGCACCTTGAGCCATTTGGACTGCTACTTCGTGTGAAACAGCTCCAGCTTCACCATCGTCAAAAGCAGACTTTTCCACGCCCAATTCTCTCATCTTGGCTTCATTGGAATAAACTACCCATCCTTGACTAAACCATTGAGATGCACCGGATATATCTGTAATTAATGACGCTAGTAACCCACCAGTACATGACTCCGCTGTAGATATGGTCCATCCCTTCTTTCGCAAACGTCTAGTCATCCGAGATGCTAATCCCGCCGTCTCTTCTACCACACGTAGCCCTCAGAGCAGTCCTTCTTGACTGTTTACACTGACGAATGGAGGGTTAGAGTGGTGGGCCCGGCAGGAATTGAACCTGCGATCTTCGCTTTGTAAGAGCAACGTCATAACCCCTAGACCACGGGCCCCACAAAGAGACTCGGGCAGCGTCGCATTCAAATGATTGGCGGTTGAACATTCTGTCTGAGAGTGGTGTTTTGAGTAGTATCGATGACCTGTTAGAGAACCTAAAGTCATCTGGTGTCAAATTAGATAAAAACGTTGAATCTGCATTTAAATCAGTGAATATTGAAGATTTTGTTGATTACTCAGTTGAAGGCTTTTGGCAGGATAAACCTGTAACATTCATGACAACTATGGCTGGAGCTGAGAAAAATATTTCCGCGCCGCATATGATCGCGACTTTGTTGCATCATTTAGAGATTCGAAATGGTCAACACTTCTTATTAATTGGTTCCAAAGGAGGCTACTTGGCTGCGATATTAGATCAACTGCTAGGGATCAACGGAATAGTTACAATAATCGAACCGCATAATGAAGTTCTTGAACATACTATAGAAACTCTAGAAAAATATAATTCAAAAGGCATCATTAGAGTATTGTCAGCATCTAGCATGGATTATTTTGAAGATTTTGAAAAACCAGTAGATAGAGTTTTGATTACAGGTGCAATAAGAGAAATTCCTGAATTTTTAGAAGTTATTTTGCAAGATGGAGCATTTGTTCTAGGACCATTTGGAGGAACAATACAGCAAAGATTACTAAAAAGAGAAAAAAATTTCAACCAGTGGCTAGATACTGACTTGGGGGGTGTAGTTTTTGGTCCAATGGATACTTTTAGTGCTGAAAGAAATCCTCTTGACCCTTATGTTTTAGCAGAAAATTTAGAAGATTCACTTACTTTAATGTCAGATATTATTGAAATAAATGAAACGATTTATCAAAGCATTGAGCAGCTTATCATCTCACTAAGAGAACTACCTAGAGACATCCCCCCCATCTCAGAAGAAACTTCTGAAGAAGAGATTTTAGAACATCCAGTCATGGATTTGATTATGTCAGAAATGGAATGGCTGGCCCCTATCTGGCCAATAATTAGTCATATTACATCAATGGATTTGGTGAGTTTTGAGGATTTGGGTGACGAGAGTTCATCGATGGCAGGTGGCCATAAAGACCTAGTTCCTTGAATAGGAGTATTCTTGCACTGCATACACGTGGGAGTTTTGTGGTTAGAGCAGCAATACGGCAGTTGAACGATAGAGATGTTCGACAAAGAAGAAGAGCCGTAAGGAAATTGTTTGAATTAAATGACTCTACTGCAATTGATGCATTCATACCTTTACTGGATGATTCGGATGAATGGTTCAGAGAGAAGGCACTACTTGCGATTCAAAAATGGGCTTCGATGAAAGATCTTGAATTGGCAGAGAGACTCGCATCTTCCCAAAAAGTTGAAGAGCGTGTTTTAGCATCTAAAATCGCTCCAAGAATTGGTAAATCATCTAAAAAAATACTGGAGAAATTATCGAATGATAGTGACCATTTAGTCAAACAAAATGCATGGAAAATTAGGCTCCAAGAAGATGGTTCATCCATTAGAGAAGCGATGGAGATTGATGAAACCGGAGTACGTGTACTGGCCCTAGAAAAAATTGAGAAAATGGAACTAATAGATGAAGAAATGATTAAAATTGCTCTAAAAGATAAATCAGCACGAATAAGGAAAAAAGCGGTATCTATTCTAATAGCAAGACCTGAACTTAATACCTCAGGAGAATATGATAAGATTATAATTGATATCGCTGAAAATGATAAAAACGCACAAATTAACGCGATTATAATGCTAATAGAAAGTGGAAGAGAATCCAAGTTGATTCGGGAGGAAATACCGGAATGGATAGAACAGCAGAATCCCCAACTGGTTAGAGCAGTCGTTAAATCTTTGAAAAATAAAGACTGGAAAAGCATGAATTATCTGATTACAGCTATTTTTAATTCATCTAATGAAAAATTAATCTCTGGAGTCTTAAGAAGAAATAATTCTATTGAAGCGAATGAATTTAGAAAAGAAATACTACAAGACGGAAAAAGAAGTGACGTACTCAGGGCACGTATAATAGAAGATTTATTCGGAAAAAAACAGGATGATGAAGAATTAATGCAAATTGTAACTAATTTGCAACACTCAAAGAGTGAATCAATATCTAATTCTGCTCAAATGTTTATCAAAAGTATAGATTAAGATTTACAATGCAGGCATTCTTAATCTAGATAAGGGAACTGCAATAGGTGGAAGATGGTCAGAAAGTCTGTGGCGACTAGTTTTAGGAGAGAATAAATCTCCTGTAAGCGCTGCCTCTATGACCTCTTTTTTAGTGACATCCTCGCGACCACAATTAGGCCAAACGTCTAGTTCAATCATACCATCTTCAAGATAATCGATAAGGACGCAAGGGACACATAGCAATTCTAACCTCATAGCTACATGAAATCTATGATGACCATCAAGAATTGTGCCTGTAGACCGATCAATTAGTAGTGGCTTCGTGTAAGCATTCCAACGATGAGTCATTTTCTCTAATTGATCGACCTTCTTAGGTAGTATTTCCTCATGGGGCCGTAGAATTTCTAAAGGCACCAACTCGACCTGCATTGTGATTGCGAGAAGTACCTTACTGTTAGTTCTGATGCCCGAAGGCCTGATGTCCTATACCATATACGCAGAAGCATGAGTACCCCGCTCAATCTTCTTAGTGTCGAAGATAATTTGGTCTTAGAAAGACTGAGAACAGAGGGGGAAGCGTGGATTGTAGGAGGATGGGTGAGAGATTCATTACTTGGAAAAATTAATCCTGACCTAGACATAGCAACAACACTGACTCCAGATAAAGTGAAAGATTTGTTCCCAAGGACCATACCGATTGGAGAAGACTATGGTACAGTTATTGTAAGATTAGAGGGCAATAGTAAAAATGAATGGGAAGTCACTACATTACGAAAAGAAGGAACATATGGGGATGGAAGAAGACCAGATAATGTCACCTTCGGGAAAGAAATCGAGGCAGATTTAGCACGTCGTGATTTTACCATAAATGCTATGGCAATTGATGATGAGGGAAGAATAATAGATCTTTTTGGAGGCAAGAATGATTTACAGAATAATACTCTCCGTGCGGTCGGTGAAGCTAGAGAAAGAATTGCTGAAGATGGATTAAGGATAATGCGAGCATTTAGATTCTTAGATAAAGATGAAAACAGTATAAGAACGATGGAAGAGGATCTTGAAAATGCTATTTGTGAAAATAAAGAAATGCTAAAAAATGTATCTAATGAAAGAATCGGAGAAGAGATAAAGAGAATATTAAGCAGTAAATGCTCAGATAAGATACTGACTAAAATGAAAGAAACCGGAGTTTTAAGCGTTATTTTCAATGACATGTTGGTTGATTTAACAGATGTAAATTGCACATCCCCTCTAGTGATACTGGCTAAAATATTGAGAAATAATGAATCTGAGAAGGAAGATATCTATGTAAAGCTCAGAGATAAACTCAAATATTCAAAAAGGGAACTTGAACTTATATCATTTTTGCATGCACATAGAAATGTAGAATTCAAAACCAATATAGAGAGCCTGAGAAGATTCAATAATTATTTGTCTGATGAACAAAAGAGTGCTATCTTAGAATATCATCAGCCACTAGAGTTTATTCAGCAATTAGAGAAATTAATTGAACCGCATGAAAAAAATTCGCCGCTTGTAGATGGAATTACACTTTCAGAAGTTACTGGAATAAAACCAGGTCGGAAGCTTGGTATGCTCAAAGGATGGTTATTTAGGCAACAAATAGAAAAAAATATCACATGCAAAGATGATGTCCTAAAAAATCTAGAACATATTGATTGGAAAAATGATAATTATGACAAATGGCCTGTTTTATCGTGGCCATGATTAAACTTCATTAAGATATTCAATATACTCATGCTCATCTAAAAATTGATCTGGATCAAACTCATGCGGTTGAACAATAACACACCATCCATCAGCATAAGCATCATCATTAACGAGATCTGGATTATCTTCAATGTCTCCATTTAATGATACGATTTTACATGGGAATGGAGCATTTATCAATAATTTATCATGTTCTGTAGTTACTGTAAGCAGTAGATCATCAAGTCCAACTTCATCACCACCAGTCATTGGAGTAGCAGCATCGTCATCTTGGTTAACATCATCTTCATCTGCATCTGAGTTCTCTGATTTAAACTCCGTGTCATCTTCAGGTTTTGTTAGAATTACTCTGACAATCTCTCCATATTCTGCCCTAACAAACTCGCTTAATCCAATCTTAATTTGAGAATCAGCTTTCTTTACATCTAATACTTGTAACCAAAGATGTTCGAGAGTATATTTTCTTCCATGTGCCACGCCAAATTCGTAATAATCGCTGTCCGCCATACTAATTCTCGACCTGCGCCCAACTGACAACAGTTTTCAATTCTTCTATTGGCAGTAGTTGTAACATTTCCCATTACGAGACATTAACAACACCATTGACCTCGCAGTGTTAGGTGAGATAATGGAGTTCATGGAGACAGAAGAACAAAGTATGATTCGAGAGATGGTTCGTGACTTTGCAGAGGAAGTACTAGCTCCTACTTGTTTAGAGCGTGATAGGAATGCTTTACCGCCTCTGGATGAATGGAAGAAATTCTGCGAATATGGCTTGCAGGGCATCACTATTCCTGAAAAATATGGAGGCAGTCCAGTCGATGATATTTCAGAAGCAATAATTATCGAGGAACTCGCAAGAGTAGACCCTTCATTTTCAGTAATGTATTGTGTTCATGTAGGATTGTGTGCTAAGACTATAGCACTTCATGGTAATGAAAAACAAAAAGAAGAATACTTGACAAGACTTGCAGGTAATGAAATAGGCGCTTACTCTCTTTCTGAAGCTGGAGCGGGTACAGATGCAGCCGCAATGGTTTGTAAAGCAAAGTTATCTGGAGATGGGAAACATTTCATCATTAATGGAGAAAAAATGTGGGTTACAAATGGGAAAAGTGCAGATATTTATGTTTTGTTCGCAAAGGATGTAGATCATCCAGATTACGGCGTAAAGAAACATGGCGGAACTACTGCTTTCATAGTTGATTCATCAATGGAAGGATTTACAGTAGGTAAAAAGGAAGAAAAATTAGGAATTAGATCTTCTGACACATGTGTTTTATTATTAGAAAACTGCAAAGTACCTGTAGAAAATGTATTGAAAGAAGTAGGAGAAGGTTTTCCTATCGCCATGAATGCATTAGATAATTCTAGAATTGGAATAGCAGCACAGGCATTAGGAATTGCTCAGGGAGCATTTGAATCTGCACTAAACTACTCTCATGAAAGATTAGCTTTCGGAAAACCAATCTCACATCATCAAAGTATTGGAAATTATCTTGCAGATATGGCTACCCAAACTGAAGCCGCTAGAATGATGGTATACAAAGCAGCATGGGCTAAACAAAAACACTACGAAGAAGGAGGAAAGAGACATACAAAGGAAGCAAGTATGGCTAAACTATTCGCAGGAGATACTGCGATGTGGGTTTCTGAGAGAGCCGTACAAATACTTGGAGGGTACGGTTACACTACTGATTTCCCAGTCGAGAGATTCTTCAGAGATGCTAAAATAACCCAAATATATGAAGGTACACAAGAAGTACAGAAAATAGTAATAAACAGGGCCATCAAACCTTGAATAAATATAATTTTAAAAAATTATTCAACCCAAGAATATTTTCTCTGACCTTCTAAAACATCAGTGCCACCTATCGATATTAATGCAAACTCGGCCTTAGGTTGAACAACTGATTGCTTCTGTGACCCTCTATGAAGAGATTCATAGATTTCTTTGTCAATTGGATGCCTTTCAGTAAGTCTAGAAAATAGGTTGAACTTGACTGCAACATCTTCCCAATTGGGCTGAACTATTCCTTCGAATACTTTTGCTTTAGCGCCAGAACCATAGCCACAAAGACCTATTCTTTCACCTGCCATTTCCTCATTTTCCAAAAAGTCTGATTCAATTGTTGACATCAAAGCAAGGAAAATTGAACCAGTATATTGGTTCCCTACAAGGCTGGAGGCGCGCTGAGCCTTCTCAATTCTTGCTTCAACGAATTTCTTAAACATCGGAGTCTTAGAAATAAGTCTCCTATATTGGTCATTTGCTTTCTCGAATTCTTCATAACCTTCTCGAGTATCTTCAAAATTCTCAGGGAATGGTTCTTCGCCAATTTCCTGAATTATCTCATCCCAGATTGGTAGATGTCTACGATCATGTCTGAAAACATCGGGAAACATCCTTTTCCCTTGGAAAGCATACGGAAGATGTACAATTATTCTTTTCCACTGATTTGTAAGAATCTCATCATTTTTTGGGTCATAACGACCTGAACGTATTGCTTCAATTCTAAAATTAATGAAAGCCTGCTTAACTGATTCAGAATAACAACGATTTGAAAACTGACCATCGAATACAGGAGTATCCTTATGAATTTTCAAAGTTTTAGATTCGAATAGAATATTATCTTTTAGAGACGATAGAGGTAAAATATCGAGAATTTTCTCTACCAGACCTGCTTTTCTTGGCTCTTCTCCGGCTTCTTCGGCTAGGTCCAGGACATTTTCTACGACTGTTTTCATATCAACTTCCCTCCTAGGCTTGAAGAAGTCATGAACTGGCATTGTTGAGACTCCCCAATTATCTGGAATTACAATTAACCTAGGATTATGGCGTATTAGGATAGCTCCGCCGCCAGCTCCTTGAGTATATTCACCAGATGATTCAAGATCATATTTCGCATTATCCGCGAATACAACTATCCCCATCCTATCTTGTGACTTTCCGCCTCTTGCGACCCAATCTAGTGTGTTATGCATTGCATCAACGGCTCCGATACAGGCAAATGTCAGATCTACGACGTCACAATTTCTAAAGCAGTCTATTCCATATTCACTCTGATACCTTTGCTCTAACATATCCATTATGTATGTCGCAGTAGGCTTGGCACCATCAAGTGCTGATTCAGTACCAAGATAAATTCTACCTATTTTATTTGGATCGAGATTATTTCTATCTATTAAGCGGGCACAGGCATTAGCTCCCATAGTTGCAGTATCTTCGTGCACATCTGGTATTGCCATTGCTTTCAAACCTAAACCTCGATTTAGTTTGCCGAAATCCGCTCCACGAAATTCTGCAAAATCTTCCATATCGAAATATAATTTAGGGAAATGTATTGCTATATCATCAATTCCTACCTCTGTCATTACAACTCCTCCAAACCTTGGCGCAAGGAAAGAGGGTTATGATACCTACTACGATATTAGGTGTAAGCAGCCAATTATCAAAACGCCTTACTGAGAGCCAGTGATTAAATTCATTGCATCTAATATCTCAGACTTATCTGAGAAATACTCAGAAATAGGCAGTAATACTTCTTCCAAACCCCTGGAAATAGCCATTTTAGCATCAAATGGATGAATGGTTCCATCATTTATGGCTGAAATAAAGGAATCAATGTCGTTCCATTCAGAAGGATGACCAAACTCTGGCTTAGGATTTACTTTCAGAATACCTAACCTTGGAAATAACACATATCTTGCAATTTCATATATAGCAGAATTGTTATTTCCAATCTCTAAAAATGCTTTACGCATTTTTTTGTCTAATTTCTTTGGAGTGTCATGTAGCAGTATAGCATTATTAGGGTCTGATTTAGACATCTTATGGTCATAAGAGTCCATTCTCCCTCCTGCACCCTTTAATCCAGATAACATAGGAGTATGGATGCAAGTGGCTTTGACCCATTTGTTCCTATCTGCTACTTCGCGCATGTACATATGCGCTTTTCTCTGATCCATACCGCCCAATGCGATGTCGATTTCTAATTCGAATATATCTGCTGATTGTAATGCTGGGTAAAAAAATGCAGATAAGTCATGATCGGATGAATCTTCATCCCTACCCATAATACTGAAAGTCCTCCTTACACGAGATAAACTCATATTTTTTGAACATCTTAAGACTCGTTCCCAGTACTTTCCTGAATCCATCATTTCTGAAGCACGGATGAATCTAATCTCACCAGGACCTGTTCCCTCTGAAGGATGACCTAATAAAACTCTGAATACTTCAGACATATAATCTGCTGCTAATGAAATTTTTTCCATATCTCTAGAAAATTTGTCATTTACCCAAGCATGCCAATCCGCTAATAAAATAGTGATATTAACGCCCTCATCGAGCATTTTACTCATGGTTTCAGCAAGAATCATCCAACCCAAATGAGCCTTTCCACTTGGTTCAAGGCCGATATATGCATTCAACTGGCTATCGCCTGAATGTGTCGGTTTTCCAGATAGAACCTTAGCAACATGATTTATTCCCACTACTTCTTCACAACTGCTAAACATTCTCTCTATCTTACTTCGAGACTCGTCATCAAGAAGTGATAGAGGATCGGGCTTACTCACTAAATCACCTTATTTGAATAATTTATCTAATTTCTCGCCACGACCAGCAGCTCTAGTATTTTCGCCCTGTTCTAATGCTGACTCAATTTCTTGAATTAAAGATTCTGCCTGTTCTTGAACCTCTTCAGTAACATTAGAAGACATCTTCATGAAATGTCTAGCAGCGCTAACCGCTGACTTGGCTTTAGATGCTTTTTTACCCCATTCTTTGGCTTTATCTCCACGTTGTTTGGAGTTATATCCTGTTGCTTCGTCTAAAAATTGAGTCCATCTTCTACGGCTATCCTGGGCAATTTTCATTGCTTCCGGATCATCAAAATTGGGAGGGACATTTTTGACATCGATTACTAGAGCACCGTTTTCAGAAAAACGTGCTTTAATAGAGGTCATAATATCATGAGAACCTGAAAAAGAGGTCTCTCCTTCTGCTTCAACCGTATCAAAATATTTCTTTCCTAATACCGCTAATCCACCATCTGCCATAATTTGTTTCATCAATCCTCGCTTAACGTCGAATCTCTCCATAAGTCATGCGCGCAGTAATTGCTTATTCAATACTACGAGAGAAAGATAACATCTGAGGGGCTATTAAACAGGGCTAAACCTATGTTCGTATTCGGGCTACTATGAGAGTAAGGCGGGCAGTGCTAATGGTTGCTGTGATGATGACTGTATTGGCATCGCCAATAGTCAGTGCAGATTCAGCCGTAGAGTTAGATTCAATAATATCTCGCGAAAATGATTTGGGAATTCAAGGAATAGCAGAGAATCCTGAAGGAAACCGAATTTTGATTTATGGTGCCGAAGGTTATGCAGAAATTATATTCGCAGACAGACCCGAAATCCGAATACCGCTCTCTGCAACTGATAAACAGACAATGAGGGATGCAGATTGGCACCCTAGTGGAGGGACTGCTTTTTTAGTTGGAGATGAGGGAATGGTACTACGTTATGCATCCGATGATTATTCTCTAACTCAAGCAGGTGAACAGCTAAACTTTGCTCAAACAAAATTAACTGCTGTTTCTTGGAATACTGCTGGTTCTTGGGCCTATGTAGGAGGAGATGATGGATGGTTATGGCGCATTAGAGCGGAAGGCGATGGAGGACTTGAAACACATCTGATTGATGGAAGAGGAGAAGGTGACATCACGAGTATCGACTGTCACAATGACCTCATGCTCTGCGTAGTATCATCATCGACTGATGGGATTGGGATAATTGATAGAGACCATATTCTCACTTGGATAGGAGGAAGTTTCTATCCTTGGACTAGTGTGATATGCCCCACTAATTATATCCAATACTGTGTATCCGTATCCAGTGATCAACAAGTTGGTATGATTGAACTACATACAACAGGAGCTCTTGAAAGTAAATTATCAGTTAGTAACATCAAAGGAGTAGAGGGGAAATTCACCTATCTAAGCCATCAAGAAGATACCAGATCATTGATTATAGTTGCACCTTTCGCGCTACTTGAACACAATATCAAAGAGAATGCCACGTATCCTTGGCTAGATAATGAAGATGCTCAATCTTTCGACGCTACAATCTCTGGAGAGAGAATAGTGGGGTCATGGAATACGGGAAAAGATAGTGGATGGTTAATCACTAGCCGCGGCACAATGGTAGAGTTCCACCCTACTGAAGAATCAGGAGGAATTGGGATAGTTCTTGGTGGATTTATTGGATTCTTAATACCATTAACAATAGCTATGCTAATAATTACTCTAGCGTATACCGCATCACCAAAAATGCAGTATTGGATGACAATGAAATTTGGTAATAAGCAAGAGAAAATAGATGCAAAAAGGAAAGGACAAAGAAAAAGATAACTTTCCAAATCTACTGGCTCAATTAGGAACATTCATGTGGCACCGATTATTGCCGATGGATGAGAATTATGGCATATGAGGCATTAGACTTCTACGATGTTGACTCATTATTGAGTGAAGAAGAGAGAATGGTCCGCGACATGGTACGAGATTGGGTTGATGAAGAAGTCATACCAAACATCGAAAAAGCGTGTAGAGACGGACTTTTTCCAGACGAATGGAGAGTGGCTTTGGGAGAGATGGGAGTTCTAGGAGCACCTCTGAAAGGATACGGATGTCCCGGACTTTCATATGCGGCTTATGGAGTGATTTGTAGAGAACTTGAAAGAGGAGATAGTGGATTAAGATCCTTCGCAAGTGTGCAAGGTTCTCTAGCAATGTATCCAATATGGGATTTTGGTAGCGAAGAACAAAAGAATCATTATTTGCCAAAGATGGCAAGTGGAGAATGGATAGGTTGTTTTGGATTAACTGAGCCTGATTATGGATCTAATCCAGGTGACATGATTACCAAGGCTGAAGATAAAGGAGATCATTATTTAATAAATGGAGCTAAAATGTGGATAACAAATGGAACTATAGCAGAGGTTGCTGTAGTCTGGGCAAAGTTAGATGGAGTTATCAGAGGGTTCATCATTGAGAAAAACGACCCTGGCTTTTCAGCTCCTGAGATGAAAGGTAAACACTCACTCAAAGCAAGTGTTACGAGTGAATTAGTATTCCAAGATTGTAAGATACCTAAAGATCGTATACTACCAGGAGTCAAAGGGTTAAGAGGACCCTTTTCCTGCCTAAATAATGCAAGATTTGGCATCTCATGGGGGGCACTGGGCTCGGCTCAGGCATGCTTTGATTCTGCAAAGGAATATGCAATGAGCAGGATACAATTTAATCACCCCATAGCATCTTACCAACTTGTCCAAAATAAATTAGCATGGATGCTGAGAGAAATTACAAAGGGACAATTATTAGCTTATCATCTAGCACAAAAGAAAGATGCAGGGACTTGGATCCCAGAGCATATTTCACTAGCGAAAATGAATAATGTAGATATTGCTCTAGAAATTGCAAGAGTTGCCAGAGATATCCATGGTGCAAATGGAATACTAGATGAGTACCCTATTATGAGGCACATGGCAAATTTAGAATCAGTAAAAACATATGAAGGGACTCATGACATACATAACCTGATTATTGGAAGACATATCACAGGAATTCAAGCATTTACAAGAGAAGCATAAGACTAGTGATTGGTTAGTTAAATTGAAACATGAATAAACATTCGGATAAAATAGAGGGTTGAATATGAATATTGCAGTATTACTAAAACAGGTTCCCGACACTACCGCCAAGATTATCATATCAGGAGGGGAAGTTGATGAAAATTCAGTAAGCAAATGGTCTATGAGCCCATATGATGAATATGCTTTGGAATCAGGATTACAAATGAAAGAGAACAATGGAGGAGCCCTGATTGCAATTACTTGTGGCCCCGACAGATCGAAGAAAATGCTTACTGATGCTGCTGCCGTAGGTGCAGATACTCTAGTTCACATTTCAGACGAAGGAGTTACTGACAGTACTCATGTCCAGCAACTATTAGCTGCAGCAATTAGAAAATATGAGGTAGATGTTGTACTTTGCGGGAAACAAGCAGCTGACACTAATGCAGGTTCTACTGGCCCTGGAGTTGCGGAAATACTTGAGGCAACGTGTGTGACTTTGGTTTCAGAAGTAAATTATACTGATGGGAAATATATTACAATGAGACCTAGTAATACTGGCTCCGAAAAAGTGTCTACTGAAGGAACTAGCGTCTTTGCTTTTGACAAAGGAACTGTAGAACTCAGAAGACCAAATGTCAGAGGAATTATGATGGCTAAAAAGAAAATTATTGAGTCAATTACTTCATCAGATCTGAACGTTGATTTAAATGGATCAAACATTCATCTAGATTCACAAACTCCGCCTCCTGAAAAAGCAGAAGGTCAAAAATTCGAGGGCTCTGAACATGTTACCACCGTTGTTTCAAAACTACGTAATGAGGCAAATGTAATTTGAGGTGAATATAATGAATTTTACAATAATAGCAGAAACAAATGGCGAAAACCTTCATCCTACTACGTATCAGTTAATTGGTGCTGCATCTAGCATTGGTTCGAAATCAATAGTTATTTGCCCAAATGGTAAAGCAGAAGCAGAAGCGGCTAGTATCGAGGGTGTTGAAAAGGTAATTTCTGTAGTTGGCGATTGCTTTGATATCTTTGACGGAGGTGCTTGGAGTACTGCATTAAATACTGTATGTGAAGGCAATATTTTAATTTCAGCATCACCAAATGGCAGAGAAATAGGGGCGAGATTAGCAGCAAAAAGAAACATACCAATAATTCAAGATATTGTATCAATTTCAGAAGGAATTATAGTAAAAAGACCAATCTATTCAGGTAAAGCTGTAGAAACGCTGACAGTATCTGGAGATGCTGTAATTACCCTAAGACCAAATGCATTTGAAGCAGCTGGATTGGGAGGAGAAGCACCTATCAATACAGTCAATCAATCTGCGGATATCAAAATATCAATTCAAGAAGCAATTAACAAAGCAAGTGAACGCTTAGATGTCACAGAAGCAGATATTATCATCTCAGGTGGAAGAGGAATAGGATCAATAGAGAATTTTTCTCACCTAGAAGATATTGCAGACATTGTAGGAGCAGCAGTTGGAGCTAGCAGAGCAGTTGTCGACGAATGGGGGATGCCTCATAGAATGCAAGTTGGGCAAACTGGAAAAACTGTAACTCCATCATTATATATCGCTGTAGGTATCTCAGGAGCTATTCAACACCTTGCTGGTATGAGATCAAGTAAATACATTTTAGCAATCAACAAAGACCCTGATGCACCCATTTTTGGAGTTGCAGACTATGGAATTGTCGCAACTTGGGAAGAGGCAATTCCTGCGCTGAAATCAGCACTTTCTGAATTAAAATCTTAATTAGTTGCAATGCGTTGAAATTATGGTGACCTTTCGGTTTAATTATGAGTAACAATGTGTTCGAAGATAGAAATGTAAGAATTGCTATCCTATCTGCAATATTTGTTGGAATATTAATCGGGTATGCAACTGCAGATATTGTCTTTGATAATTATCAAACCGGGCTCTCTGATTCAGATAATGATGGTGTGCCAGACAATTCCGATTTAGATCCTAATGGAGACGCAGGATTGAGATTTACATTAGTTGAAGTTATTCATGAGGAATTAAATCAAGATACAAATGTGACATTAGTTCTCGGTTACAATGACAATGGAGATAGCGAGGGGATGCTGAATGGTCAAGTATGTATCCTTAATATGACAATTATTGAGAATACTACTTTCACGAGACCTTCGCATAATTGTGTATTTCAAGTAGCTGATTATGCATTGAGATCTGTTTCTTTTGAGTATCGTATGTTTGAGCAAGAAGTCATAAATCATGAAACTATAACTAGTGATTGGGATATTTTTGCAGAGGATAACGACGAATACCCGTGGGGAACTAATACAACAGTAGACCCCGCGTTTCTTTCAGTTGGAAGCACGATACTCTTAGACGGAATGTCGGATGAGGATATATGGGAGAATAACGCAAGAGTCGTCTGGTATACGAGTAAAGTTGAGATTGTTGAAACCGATTAGGTCACTTGAATTGTAAGAGTCGCTCGAGAGGACGCACCTTTATCGTCGAATACTGTTAGATAAAAAACATGTACTCCCTTAGGTAATTTAACCTTGACTTGGGGAGATTCTGAAATCACCTTATCATTTTCATTTACCCATGACCAATTTTTAATGAAACCATCAGGATCATATGATTTACTTCCATCAAGTAAAACTATTGTAGTACCATCAGATTCTGAAGCGATTGTTTTATCTTCGCCGACATCCACAATAGGAGGAAGATTTAGTGATTTAGCAGATTTTGATAAATCCTCGAGTAAATCTATCTCAATTATTGGCTCATCTATTATTATCTGTAACTCTTCATCCAATGCATCAAAAATTTCAGAGGTGTTTGTAGGTAACTCTGGTCTTCGGGATGATGCTTCTTCTTCATCTTCTGAGAGCGCGCCTGAAAATTCATTTGAATCATTCAGGCTATTGGTGAATTCTTCCTCAAAGGAAAAGTCAGTAGATTTAATTTCGGAATTAGGATCTATGACATATATTGGATTAGATTCACTATGTTTCTTATCATCACCCAGTATGGCTACTTTAGAATCACCTATACTCACAATATGCTCAACTATACCTTTATGCTCCAAACTCCAAATAATTCCTTCTTCAGAATTAACTCGGGCAACATCAAACCACGAAGCGATTAGAATATCATCTTCCCACGAGAATATCTTCGCCACAGGATAATCAAATTTCGCTAATAGTTCTTGATTAATGGAACCTATCTTGAGAGCCAATAATTCCCCATTAAAACATCCTAGAATAACTCCCTCGATAGTGCTACTGATTGAATTGACAATACTTCCGACCTCGCATGTATGGATTAAACCTCTTTTCACACTCCAACATTCAATACGATTTTCTGGTCTATTATCTATTACTAAACCAAGAGAATTTCGGGCGACAACTAGAATATTATCTTGACGGAAAACCATACAAGAGACAGTTTCAATATCATCATTTGGCGCAGATGAGTCATGTAATATATCCCCACTTTGATCTAATATCATAATACTGCCATTTTCTAAAGCAATAGCTGAATAACCATCCAAGGAACCTGAAATATGAGTAATGTGTCCTATTCTTCTTTCCCATTGTAATTCGCCACTAGGATTGAAACAATATAAAGAATCAGACCCGTCAGAAACTAGAAAATTCATCCCTGAAACTACAATAATCTCGCAGCCAGCGTTTGGGATATGAAATTCCGAGGAACCTGAGAAAATTGATATTCCAGAGATACTAGAACCCACGATTAAATTTTTTTGTATAAAGGCTAAATCAGTGACTTTCCCCTCGACAGAATATGAATGAATCAACTCTCCATTGACATTGAAAATTGATACCTGACCATTACCGTCACCCACTGCTATACAACCATCTGAGGTATTGCAAGTAGCAGTAGGTATTCCACTAATGTCGACACTTTTGATGACATCAATAGTAGGGTACATGAATATACTGAGCAACAATACTCTTTCATTCTAACTGGTAAATGTGTTAAACAGATACAGATTTCTTCGCATTATCATTTCGCGATTTTTCAATTCTGTTTAGGTATTCATCTGTAACACCACCGGTGACATAAATTCCATCAAAGCAAGAACAATCAAATGTAGCAATGTTATTATCGCCAGCACCCAAACATGCTTCAACTAAATCCTCTAAATCTTGATAAATCATCCAGTCCGCGCCAATTGCCTCACATATTTCAGAGTTAGAACGGTTATGTGCCACGTATTCATCCTTAGCAGGCATATCAATTCCATAGACGTTAGGATGAATTATTGGAGGGGCAGCAGACGCAAAGAACACCTTTGTAGCGCCCGCTTTCCTAGCCATCTCAACAATTCTCTTAGATGTGTTACCTCTGACAATACTATCGTCAACAATAAGCACTGTTTTTCCAGTGAATTCACTCTCAATAGTATTCAATTTTTTCCTTACAGAGTCCTGTCTAACTGACTGCCCAGGCATTATAAAAGTACGGCCAATATATCTATTTTTGACGAAACCTTCACGGTAAGGGACACCTAACTCTCTTGCTAATTCAAGCGCAGCGATACAACCACTGTCAGGAACAGGAATTACAGCATCTATTTGATGATTAGGTTCTATTCTCATGATTCGACGTGCCAGAGAAGAACCCATTCTAAGACGTGCTTCATGAACAGACACTCCATCAATAACAGAATCGGGACGAGCAAAATATACGTGTTCAAATATACATGGGCGATGTTGTGGCTCAGGATGGCACTGTTTAGATGTAAAACTACCATCTCTACGTACAATAACCGCTTCACCAGGTTCAACATCCCTTTCTAGTTCGAATCCTAAGGCCATTAATGCAGCACTTTCAGAAGCAAAAACATATTCTGTGAATCCATCTACATCTCTGGTCCCCATACATAATGGCCTGATACCATTGGGATCTCTAAAAGCGACCACTCCCCAACCAGTTATACATGAAACTACACTATAACTTCCTTCAGCTCTCATATGTGTTCTTTCTATTGCGCGAAATATATCTTCAGAATTTAACATACCTATACCACCTGGACGACCGTTTAGTGAACGTTGAATCTCAGCAGCGAATAAATTTAGTAGGGCCTCGGAATCAGAACTTGTGTTGATTCTTCGATGATCATATTCAAGTAAGCTTTCTAATATATCTTCTGTATTGTTTAGATTGCCGTTATGCGCCAAGCTAACTCCAAATGGAGTGTTTGTATAGAATGGTTGAGCCTCTGCTACTGAAGAACTGCCAGCAGTAGGATATCTGACATGCCCAATCCCTACCGATCCTTTGAGAGATTTCATATGTCTTTGTTTGAATATATCACGAACGTATCCATTGGCTCTTCTGTGATACATATTGTGTTCATCAAAAGTAACAATGCCTGATGCATCTTGGCCACGGTGTTGTAGAACAAGTAACCCGTCGTATATATCTGATGCAACTGAATATTCTGGACTGCCAACAATACCAATGATACCACACATGTAGAACAAACCTCGCTCAGTCATAAGGGTCTTAGCACTTTGCTAATATGGTACTTGATTATTTACTGCCCATGGAACGATTTCTCTTGCTCCATTGATACTTACGCATACGTGAAGTCTCACCATATCCACAAGATGCACATACTGACTTTTGCTTATGGTAAGAATGACGGCCGCAACGTCTACAACGAATGTGAGTTGACTTTTGTCTCTTACCCATGCTTGGAGTGCCTTTGGACATGATAACACCTATTGGATAGCGCGGCGACTTACCGACTTGTTATGAGAGTTACCCTTGAGAGGAGTTGTAAACTAACCACCTATTCTGATTCTAAAAGTTCCAAAAGAGGTGATTCTAGGGGGGCCCTTGTAGATGCTCTGAAAAGGAAATATAGCATTAAAACATAGAAAAGAGGAAGAATTCTCATAATATTCGTAATCCCTAAAATCAATGATGATTCAAGTTCCGATGCCCATTGGGAAGATAATGAGATTTCTTGCCCATCTATTAGGATAATAATTACAAGACTAAGAAAAACAGAAATTGATTGGAAGAATATTGGAACTATTGGTCGACTGTAGGGATGATAAGATACTACTTGGAAAATTATTAATGAAATATTCAATAGTATAAATCCGCCGATTATAGAAAATAATACTTGTACTAAGACATCATTCATTTCTCATCGCCTCCTATGTTCTTCGAAATAATTTTTCTCACAAATTCTTTTTCACTATCTGTTAATTCAGGAGCAGGGCCTTCAGGAGGAATTCGATTTTCTACAAATCTAACAAGGAAGAAGAAATAAATCAAAGAAAAAGAAATCCCAACTATTGTTGAAAGAGAAACTAAAATATCCATGACTGACAAATGGTTATTATATTCAAAATATAAATAAAAGGAGATAAAGATAATTATCCACCCTGCAATTAGAGGTGGGTATCTGACTTTCATGTAAGTTGGGGCACCCAATAAAACTAGATAATAACCAAGAAATGCTGTTAAGAACCATGGTAAGAAGTCAATAATGAGGCTTTGAAACTCTTCTATGTGTTTTGACTGATCTTGAGATTGCGATAAATCACCAATAACACATAAAAGCCCGACAATGAAAATCGGCTTATAGTATCTATTTCTTTGAAATGCTGGCCCCATTCTTGCCCAAGATACACCGACTAACATGAGGAAAAAACCCAACCAAACCAGCATAAAGTCAACAATCACGACGATTCCCCCGCGCTACTACTTCATCTATCTTTTTTAGATTAAATCACTAAATTTGCAATTGCTGGCTCGGAGATTGCGCGACAGAGTTCATATACGGGTCGTCAGTCGCCCGCTTCGTCGTAAGACGCTAAGGTGCTAAAGATGGTTAAGATGCCGCGTAAAGTAATGCGTTACAGTCCTTCTGCAGGTAAGCACACAGAACATACAGTTGAGCGTGTGAAGAAAAGGCGCGCTAGCGAATTAAAATGGGGTCAAAGAAGATTCCGTAAAGTTACTTCTGGTTACAGGGGTTTCCCTCGTCCTAAACCATCAGGAGAAAAACCAACGAAACGTGTAAATCTAGTTTTCAGATGCACAGAGACTGGCAAAGGTCACTCTCCTGCTGGAAAGCGTGCGAAGAAATTCGAATTGATTGATAAATGATTGAGGGATAATGATGAGTGGAAAATTCCTACGTGTAAGCTGCACTGACTGCGGACATGAGACCATTCTTTTTGACAGGGCGTCAACCGCTATCTCCTGTTCTATCTGTGGTGCTACGTTAGCACGCCCAGCAGGTGGAAAAGCAGATCTCTCTGGAAGCACAGTTGTAGACGTCCTCGAATGAAGGGGACAGATACAATGAGTGATGCCAACGAACTATGGCCTGAAGAAGGAGAACTTCTTGTTTGTACTGTCAAGGGCGTTAAGGAAAATGGTGCCTATTTAAATCTAAATGGGTATGGAGGGAGAGAAGGATTTGTATTCATCGGAGAAGTTGCTGCAGGATGGGTAAAAAATATTCGAGCGCATCTAAGAGAGGGGCAAAGAGTAGTAGCCAAGGTTGTTAATGTTAAGAAAGATAGGCAACGAGTAGATCTATCTATCAAAGCAGTTTCAGCAGAGAGAAAAAAGGACACTCTACAGATCTGGAAGAATCAACAACGCGCGAGTCAAATCATGCGAGTAGCAGCAGAAAGAGCGAATTGGGATGCTGAAAAGACTGAAGCCATATCTGAAGAAATGATTGAACAATTCGGATCACTCTATGGAGCATTGGAGGAATGCGCGATTACAGAAACTGCCCTTGCCGATGCTGGATTCTCAGGTGAGTGGATGAAGATAGTAACGGAGCTTGCTGTCGAAAACATTGTACCTCCTTTTGTAGAAATTAGAGGGATCTATGATATTGAAGTGTGGGGTTCTGAAGGAGTTAATGCGATTAGAGAAACTTTAGCTGCGGCAGAATCTGTAGTTGAAAATGAAGAAGAAGTCACATTAACTTGCCATTACGATGGCGCGCCTCATTATCGGATCGATATTAGAGCACCTGATTATTCATTAGCCGAATCTGCTTGGGAAGCGGCAAAGAAAATTGCAACAAAAAAAATCAAGTCGGTTGAGGGGTCAATCACTATAGAAAGACTATGATTAGGGTTTTCGAACATATTAATTCATACACCCTCAAACATCACAACAATCTGAGGGGTCACATGGTACGTACAAAATTACAGCGTTGTAAAGACTGTGAAGAGTATGGTCTCGGAGATATCTGCAAGCATTGTGATGGAAAAATGGAGACTGTTGCTCCACTGAAATATTCTCCAGAAGACCCACAAGGAACAAGACGAAGACAGAGAGTCGACGCAGGAAGCGACATATGGATTGAGTCTCTTCCAACCCCTCGGAAAGTAATCGAAGGGGAAGAAGAAGAATGAAGACTAGATTTCATTGGATTGTTGGTAATGGTTTGCCTGAGCATTCTGCAATATTAGAAGCAGTACCCGGAGTAGGGAATGTGGGAAAACTAGTTGTTGATGCATTAGTTGAGAAACATCCGTCTAGAACCATAGGGTGGATTTTACATCCAGATTTCCCTCCTCATGCAACTTTATCTAAAGAAGGATTAATGTCTCCTCCAAGATTAGATATTAATTCTGTCATACTACCGGATGGCAATACTATAATCACTATAGGAGGAGATTTACAACCAATGACAGCGAATGGTCAGTTCGAAGTTTCTGACAGCATTCTCGAGCTAGCCAAAAAATATGAAACCCCTCAATTGTTGGTCCTAGCGGGATTGGCAGCGGGTGCAGAAGATAGGAATATTCACGTAATTTGTGCAGATGCTAAAATAAGGAATTCATTAGAAAAAAATGATATTACAGTCACTAGTGAACAGCCATCATCTGGAATGATTGGTATAGCTGGACTTCTGATCTCACTTTCACCACTGCATAATGTCCCTGCGATAGGACTTGTTGCCGATACAATAGGCGCTAGTGCTGATGTTCTGGCCGCAGATAGACTGGCTTCTTGGATAGAAGAAGGATTGGGTTTACCACTGAAATTAGATTTGGATACTACAGAAAAAACTGCTGAAAAATTATTAGCAACTATGGAAGTTTCAGGATCAATTAATGAGATACTTGAAACAGGTGAAAATCAAAATGACTCAAACTTTTATGCCTGAGGGAATCAAATGAAGTTACTTTTAGGAAGTGGGGGGTTAAGAACTCCTGAAAGAAAAAATATGTATTTACAACTTATGAATGAAAATTTTAAAGGTTGCCGAAGAATTCTTTTCATCCCATATGCAAGTAAAGATTATGATGAATATACAAATAAAGTCAGAGAAATGTTCAAACAATCAGAATATGAAATTATAGGAATTCATGAATCAGATAATCCAATACAAGAAATCAGAGAAATGGAAGGAATTTATGTAGGAGGAGGGAACACATTCACATTAGTTAGAAAGCTACATGAAGAAGGCTTGATAGAATCAATTCGGGAGAGAGTTACAGAGGACAATGTACCATATGCAGGGGTTAGTGCTGGCTCCAATGTTGCTTGTCCTACTATGCAAACAACAAATGATATGCCAATTGAATTAGTACCTTCCTTCGAAACATTTGACCTCATAAAGTTCCAAATAAATCCTCATTATTACCCTGGAGGGATTTGGTGGAAGGATGAAGAAAATGGTATTTTAAACGAACATTTCGGTGAATCTAGAAAAAGGAGAATAGATGAATATCATCAATATAATGATAACCCAGTAATTGGATTATATGAAGGTTCTTTCCTAAGATGTGATGAGACGGGGATAGAATTACTAGGGAATAAAGCGGTAATAATCAGGAAAAATCAAGATATGCTGACTATTGAAGAAAATCAGAAATTAAATTATGATTTATCCACCAGATGAAACTACTACTAATTCGATTTCTAAATCTTCACTAATTATTGAGGAATGAGGTACGATCGTATCATTGTAAACCGCAAGAACTGTCGATGAGGGTATTTCTAATTCTTTAAGAATTAAAGATATAGCCACTGGTACTTCTGATTCAAAAATTAAAATCTCATCATGATGCTTAATCTGAACACGCATGTATCTCTCGAGACGAGTCACGCTTATGACCAATCCGTATCTGGAATAATTACAGCCGAGATCGCATAGCCCGGTATTGCGATGGATTCGAAATCCATTGTCCTATGGACGCGGGGGTTCAAATCCCTCTCTCGGCGCCATAATCTAAACAACAAACATTGATAAGACACTCATCAATGGAAATTTTATGCCTACATATGAGATAGTCGATGAACAAGAATTAAGAATGGTAAAAGTAACTCTAAATGGAGATACTGTCCGTGCAGAGTCTGGTGCTTTGCACTACATGATTGGGAATATCGAGATGGTTACGAAGAAACCTAGTGTAGGTGGATTTCTGAAATCGATGGTTACTGGAGAATCTGTTTTCAGACCAACATATACTGGAACAGGTGAAGTTTTCTTTGGACCTCCTACATTTGGAGAATACCATATACTAGAATTAAATGATGAATCGATGATTCTTGATGCTGGAGCATACATTTGTTCAGATGAAGGAATTGAGGTAGGGATTATTAGAAATAAGGGGATGGCATCAATGGCCTTTGGTGGAGAAGGAATATACCAAACAACCGTTTCAGGAACTGGAACCTTAGTATACTATTCTGATGGCCCAATTCAAGAGATTAATTTACAAAACAGTACATTAACAGTTGATGGAAATTTCGCAGTTGCCAGAGATTCATCTCTAAATTATGAGACAAGAATGCTAGGGAAAGGTACTATGTCAAAAATAGCAGGTGGAGAAGGGTTCGTGAACATTATTTCTGGTACTGGCAAAGTATATTTGTCACCTGTACCAAGTCGCTTCAATAATCTTGCATCTAGAGTTATTAAAGATACAGTAGGAGGAATTGTTCCATTCCTCAATAGAGGAAATTAACTATTCAGAACGGATCTAAGTCTTCTGAACTTTTGAGAAGAACTACTCTGGCTCCTGGACCTAGCCTTACCTGTTTTTGACCTGCGAATTCACCTATCTCGCCATTGAGGATAGCGATTTCATCACCTCTGGATAGACCTGCAGCAATAACTGGAATGAATTGTTTAAACGCAACAATACCCACTGAACCACTGCTATCTACTAGAGTAATTGACCAACGTGCAACACCTTTACCATCAGGAAATGCATTGATTGACCAAATTCTGCCAATTACATTAACTCGAGTCTCAATATCAATCATCGGTGCTCTCTCTTCGGAGTCAGCAATAGAGATAATTGATTTAGAATCTAAATCAATAACTAGCTCACTTCGCCAGATAGAGGTTAATGCATTTTCTATTCTAATGGTACTCTGATTTTCTATCGAACGAGATACATTCTTAGGTCCACCAAAACGATGAACTTTTACTTTGGCTCTCTCATAACCATCGATTAATTTGAAAGATAAATCAACTGTGCCATCAGGATTAAGATTAGGGCCATCTAACTCTCTAACCTCTCCGATAACGGTATGACGAGTTTTGATGTCATCCATCAAAGTAATCGGCCAAGCATGTGAAAATTTCTCTAATCTATTTTCAGAGGGAAGAACTAACTCATAATCACTATTTTCACAAATTCCTCTAAGATCACATTTTTCACAACGTGCTTTGGGATTGGGGTCAACTGGAGGGTCAGAGGGTATACCTCCTACGTCAAAGTACCTCAATGGAGATGGATTAGGAGGGCAATCAGATATATCCGGCACTTTAGAGTGAATTTTAAGGTATAATTCTTCTAATTCATCATTATACTTCGACATCTCTAATTCACTAGGCATCGGCACTTTCTTGATTGTACCAGGACCCAAATACCAAATTTCCAGTCCTTCAACTTCATCGTTTCTTGCATGAGTCTCCCACCATATCCAAGAATACAATCTTAATTGCTCAATATAACCTCCCGAACGATCGCCTTTTCCAACTGATGCTTTCAAATCTACAATACGAATCCCACCAGTCCAGCGATAAACAAGATCATATTCGCCCTGAAACCAATCATTAGGATGACAAGTTGTTTCAGTGAAACTAGACCCATCGGGATCTACAAACCAGGGCCTAGATACTTCCCATGCCTCTACCCAAGTCATTGGAGACAAATGATTTTCAGCTGCGGGATGGAGAGAATTCCATTTTTTAGGAAAACCATCGGGTGCAGGCCATTCAGGGCGATATTCGCCTCTCCTCCAAGACTCAAAGTTAGGGCCACCACCTGATTCCAAGCATAATTCAACCTGATCTAAATGAAGATTAATTCCAGCAATAATCATCTGACGCCCTTCATCTGGGTCGATATCTTCAGATTTACCTATTCTATTAGGACTCGATTTCCAATCTATGATTGCCGAATTCCAACAATTATCAAAGTGGATTTCCATTCTTGACACCGCCCAATTAAATAATTGTTCACGATTTAATGGCCAATTTTCTTTGGGGATAACTTCTAACTTTGGCCCTATCCAACCCTCATCTGAGTCATAGGCTACTGATCCATCTGAATTTAGAGGTGAGGTGATTCTATCAATATCTGATGAAGATATATAGACAGGAGACTCCCTAAGTATCCTAGATACACATTCTTCAACTGCATTACCACGTAATATTTGAGGAGGAAGAGGACTCTTTAATTTTGGGATATATGAATAATACCAGAGTCGAGGACATGTTTTCCAAGTAATAACCTGTGATGCTGAAAGACGCCTATATGGGTCAACACCTGTTGAATCGGGGTCGGCTCGCCTCACTGGCATGATACATGACTAAAGTCAGGGGTAAATGAACTAAACGTGTATATCAAACCGAACTGAATTAATAATCACTATTTAGAATTTAGAAAAACTACTGTTAATTCCAGCCTCTCATAAGTAGGTGCGACTTCAACCACTGACACATCTGCATCAACTATATTCGCAATATCTTCTGCAACGACTAATGGCATTTCTATTCTTGAATTTAACTCATCCCAATAGAGAAAACGAGAGGGGAGCCCCGTTTCTTTACAAATTTCATTAATCCAATCCTCCTGTTCTTCGAGAGTTGAAGATAAAGCACCAAAAATTAGAGTCCCGTCATCAGTTAAGGTCTCATGAGGAGCAATTGTATGCTCTCCTCTTCGAATAAATCTTCTCCGAAGTTGGCCAGAATCTTTGTATGTAGCAGTACAAAATTTGAGATGGAAACCGTAAGGTTCTCTTGTAACTCCATCTATTGGATCAGGTAAACCTAATTGCGCTGCCATTACTCTATCTCTCATTGCAATGGATAGCTCTGCAGAACCAGCAGCACCAGCAGTTATTTCTGTAGAAAGATTAAATCCTCTTAATTCCATATTATCATGATTCCCTACAGTAATTTCTAATTCATTGAGATTAAGAAATTGAACATCCATTTCTCGCATTATTTCTAATAATTGCATTAGTTCGTTTTCTTTGTCAGGTTCACAAGGAATTTCCACCCCAGTTAGCATACCTGAATTCCTGCATGCAGTTATGGTATCTCGATATTTTTCTGATTCAAGGTTTAGAAAATGAAATCTTATTTCGTCGATTCCGGCAGCAGCAAATTCATCCGCCCATTCCGTTTTGAAAGGTATACTAGTATACATATGAAGATGAAAATTAGGACCAAATTCTGCCTTTAATATCCTTGCTCCTTCTAGAACTCGTTCTCGGGCCATAACTGGATCACCCCCTGTAATACCTGCACCTGTAGCATTCATTGCTCTAGCTTCTTCAATTACTGCCTGCCAATCACCAATGTCAATTTTTCTTTCATTAGCATACATAAAATCAATTTCTCTTCGAGTCTCAGAGAGGGGGCAATAATCACACATCCAGTGGCAATGACCTGTAATAAAAAGTACAAGTTTACTACCCATTTGACATTGAATACAGCCTTCTGTATCCATATCATCCGCGGCATCTGGTAACATAGAATCTTGAGGTAACCTTATTGAAAATGTCATGAATTAACCTCCAAGGCTTTTGATAGTAACCATTTATGGAAACCATTATCATCCGATAATTCAGGATGAAATGTCAGAGCGATCCGATTATTTGTCCTTACTCCAACTATTTCTCCCCCGTGTAACACTATAGGGACAGAATCTGAACCTAAACTCAAAAATTTAGGAGCACGAATAAACACACCTGGAAACTCTCTGGAGATGATTTCTGCATCAACTATTGATTGAAAAGACTCAGACTGACTCCCATAACCGTTCCTTTCTACATTAGCATCGACTATTTTTCCACCCTCATCTTGAGGATCTGAAAGAAGTATTGCACCAGCACAGGTACCCATAACAGGTAGTTCTGAATTCCTTCTCAACATTCTAAATAATTCAGGTAATAATTGAGAACTAGCATCATTACCAATAAGTCTCATTGTTGTTGATTCACCTCCCGGCAATATTATTGCATGAGGATTAGCGTTAATTAAATCTTTATCATTACGTAACTCAAATATCTCAAGAGAGGTTTTTAGTTCATCAGCTGCACTATTCAAAGCCCTCATGTGCGCATGACGTGCTCCTTGAAGCATGACTAGGCCTATACGCAACATATGCCTTCGTCAAGCCACTGTAACATGAACCTCACCCTCTAAACTATCGATGACTCCGATGGCATCAAAGACTGGGACCCATACCGATACTTGTGAATCAATTGGGACGTATCCACAACTTTGGTGCTGGGCCTGCAACATTGCCTTTAGAAGTAGTAGAAGAATGTCAGAATTCACTCCCTAATCTTAATGCGAGTGGCTTTGGTCTTCTAGAAATTAGTCATAGAAGTGAAACTTTTCAAAAAATTATTGACAGTGCCATGGAAAGGTTGCGGAGAATTCTCTCGATACCTGAGGATTATACGGTTCTTTTTTTACAAGGTGGAGCATCTTTACAATTCTATATGTCCGCATTAAATTTACTAAAAACAGGTGAAAAGGTAGATTTTCTAGTGACAGGAGCATGGTCGCAGAAAGCCATGAAAGAAGCTATGAGGATAGGTGATGTATCGCCAAGATGGGATGATTCAGAAAATGGTTTTACATCTATCCCTAAGAATGGGGAATATTCAATTAGAGATGATGCAGTATACTTACATTACACCTCAAATAATACATTATATGGCACGCAATATCACCATCTACCAGAGAACTACGGGAAGCCAAGAGTCCTAGATGCAAGCTCAGATATTGCAGGTGTACCAATAGATGTAAGTGCTCATGATTTAATTTATGCAGGTGCTCAAAAAAATCTAGGCCCAAGCGGAGTTACAGTTGTTATTTTATCACCCTGGGCTATGGAGAAAGCCAACCAAAATATACCTACGATGCTTGATTACTCGGTTCATTCATCTAAAGGATCTTTATTCAATACTCCAAATACATTCGGTATTTTTGTTTTGGATCGTGTACTTAACTGGGTTGAAGAGAATGGAGGTTTGGAGGGGTCTATTGCAAGAAATATTACTAAGTCAGATTTGCTTTATGAGGAACTGGATAGAAGTAATTTTTGGAGACCTCATGCTGAAAAAGATTCTCGTTCAGTAATGAATGTAACTTGGAGATTGCCTAATACAGAACTTGAAGAGAAATTTCTGGAAGAAGCTATTTTGGCAGGTTTAGGTGGACTAAAGGGCCATAGAAGTGTAGGCGGAATTAGGGCAAGTTTGTATAATGGCTGTCCAATTGAAAGTGTTGAAGCACTGGTATCATTCATGCGTGATTTTGAAAGTTGTAATCGTTAAGGTGGTTATTTGAATAGCGAAGAGGTGATTAAATTCATCGATTATACATTATTAGACCCTCATATTACTAACCAAGAAATTGAAGAGTTTTGTAACAAAGCAAGAACTTATTCACCTGCTGCTATCTGTATTTTTCCTGAAAAGATTCGCGTAGCCAAAAAATTTCTTGGTTCTGAAATCCCAGTAGCAGCAGTGGTAGGAAGTTTCCCCGTAGGAAGTAATGATTGTAATGAAATTAAAAGAGAAATAATCTCTGCTATTAATTTAGGTGCTGATGAAATTGATATTGTAATAGAGCCCAGAGATGCAGATGATTATCCAAATGAAACTGAATTAGAAAAGTTAATCACTATGAGAAATACATCAAAAGGAAAAATTTTGAAAGTCATTATTGAAACACCTTTACTTAATGAAAGAAAAATTAGAGCGATTACAAGAATGGCTCTAGCAGCAGGGGTAGATTTTGTGAAAACATGTACTGGTAAAAGAGGTTCATGCTCGGCAAAAGATGTTAAAATCATATCATATGAATTAATGAGGCATGAATTAACTTTTAATGAAAAATTGGGGATGAAAATTTCTGGAGGAATAAAAGATAAAAAAACCATTATAGAGTTTATCGATATAATAAATAAAGAAGATAAGAATATAATTCTTGAAAAAAGATTCAGGATTGGTACATCGTCACTAATTGATAAACTCCTTACTACCCAATAATACAAGATATAAATACTGTTGATGCTAAATAGGGATGGGCGTCGCGAAGCAAACAGTAGGGACAAATTGTGGTATCATTTTCAGACTTGGGAATTGGTCCCGATATAATTCAAGCACTAGAACGTCAAGGCATATTGGAACCTTTCGAAGTACAGAGAGAAACGATTCCTGATTCATTACTTGGCAGAGACGTATGCTGTAGAGCACCAACTGGTTCTGGTAAAACTCTCGCCTTTGGTTTACCATTAATTGCTAGATCTAAAAGAGCGCAATCGAAAAGACCTACAAGTTTAATTTTAACACCTACAAGAGAACTTGCAGAACAAATTAATTCGGTCTTAAGACCAATTGCTACTGCAGTAGACAGAGATATTGTTTCAATATATGGAGGAGTATCCTATAAAAATCAGTATAATGCATTAAATAGAGGAGTTGACATATTGGTCGCATGTCCAGGTAGACTCCTTGACCTATTAGATAGGCGTGCACTAAAGTTAGATGATGTCGAAACTGTAGTGTTAGATGAGGCGGACAGAATGGCAGACATGGGATTCATGGAGCCAGTATGTAAAATTCTAGATAAATGTTCTAAAAAGAGACAAACCATTTTGTTCAGTGCCACACTAGATGATGATGTTGCAGATTTGGTAGAAAATTATCAGCACGACCCAGTTACTATCGAGGTTGGACCAAAGGAAGTTAGTATTGAGAAAATGCAGCACTTATTTTGGAATATGAAGCCACATCAAAAGTTAGGCGTGACTACTGAAATACTTTCCAAGTGTGGTAAAACCATAATATTCTGTAAAACAAGAAGAGGAGTAGATAAACTTGGAGACCAAATGTATGATGCTGATTTGAGAGTCTCGACATTACACGGTGGCCTAAACCAAAGACAAAGAGATCGTGCGTTAAAGAGATTCACCAAGGGAGGAGCAGTAGCATTAGTATGCACTGATGTCGCAGCAAGAGGGATCGACATACAAGGAGTAAATTGTGTAGTTCATTATGACCCACCTGAAAATGGAAAGGCGTACAAACACCGTAGTGGTAGAACTGCTAGAGCAGGAGCAGAGGGTGTAGTAATCTCATTTGTACAAAGATCGCAGCAAAGAAGCTACAATAAAATTCAAAATGAGGTTGGGATAAAGAGAAGATTCCAGCCGCCTAATGTTGAAAATTTGACTGAATACCCTATGGAATATGTAGAAGAAGTTTTCGAAGAAGAAAAGGAAAGAAAGCCTCAGGCAAATAATAAGAGAAGAAGAAATAGAAGACAAAGAGGACCCCCCCAGAAGTCAAGAAGTTCTTCGGAAAGACAAAGAAAAAGAGGACAAAAATCAAGATTTAAAAAGAAGGATGACTCAAAGGAAGATTCCTCCTCAAAATATGGCGGGAAAAGCGGTAATAGGCAGAAAAATAGAAGAGGCAGAGGGTCGAAAAGAGGAAATAAAAAATCTTCATTCAGTCAAAAAAGAGAATGAAATTACCTGTATTCAGCAATACATGGTATGAAAACGATTAAAACCCTTATTCGGGCGCCGCAGGAATCATGAGCATGTGGATTAAAGCAATGACAGACTTAGGCCCGACAAGAATACGTGTACAATCTATCTGTGCATATCAACACATTAAGGAAGAAGATAATGAATCTGAAGTTCTTCTAATCTATACTGCTGATAATACATTATTTGAAATTCATGATAATGTAATGGGACTTTTGGAACTTTTAGATTCGAACTTTGAAAAAGAGTTCATGAATTAATATCTCTGATTATTGGTCTACTGATACTATATGGTCTAATTTGATTATATTCGAACCTTGAGATTCTGCTTTCTCAGATGCAGATTTAAGAATCCTCCTCATCCACCCTAGCATCATCAGTTGCTCGAATTTTTGGTGTGAATTCTTAATCTCTTCAATATCCCCTAAAGCAATGTTTTTCTGTAAATTATACTCTATATCTGCAGCATTATCATAATACAAAAGTATTAGTTCATCTAAGGCATCATTCTCTAACTTCTTGCCTGAAAGCTGTTTGACTATGTTTTTCAAACTCACAGAGGTTAAAACATCAAATTTAGTATCAAGAGAGCCATGTTTTTCCACCTGGACTACTGGATTTTCTGAGTCTTGCTCAGTATCATGAGTTGTAGAATCTGAAAATGCGATATCTAAATGCCTCTGCTTAATTGTTGCAACTCTATCGTCGTTAGCAATCTCGGATGCGGAAATAAGAATGGCTCTTAGGTACCTTTCTAATTCCTCATTGGCAGAAATAACTGCAGCAGAACTTACAGATTCCACATCGGAGATTTCATCAATCATCAACCCTCTCGTTCTGTTGAATCCGAGCCTTGTTCGAGATGGATCATCTAATGTTTTTCTCCCTGGGTATTTGTCAAGAGTCTCAAGCTCCATTTGTTTAGTAATTTCCCTTAATTTCGATTGTAGTAGAATGACCAAACTATGTTTGACTTCCCCACTTATTCGCAAATCTATCCCTAATCCTTTAGCAACTTCAGATACATGAGAGGGGGCCCATGGCTTACTCATAACCTTCTTGCGTGTAGTCAAGGCCTTCAACAATGAGATTGGCAAATGTCTTTTTTTAATTAGAAAAATATGAGCACTAATGCGCCGGTATGAAAAACTACCATCTCTTAGGCCGGTTTATGAACGCAAGTCTGGACTTTAGCGTTCTTAGACAAAAAGACACATGGAAAGCATTTGGAATCGGATTAGTATTATTCTGTGTAATTGGTTTTGCATCATTATCTCTTTTCGGATTATCAACATCCATATATGGTGTTTCTGATGAAATTGAACCCGTGTCTGACTTTATCGCCCCTACTATGAATAGAACAGGAATTGATGACGCAATTCCTTTAGAGAATGGTAGTATGCAATTATCGGAATTACGCGGTAATGTGGTCATACTCGATTTCATGTCAATAGATTGTGCAAACTGCCATTATGTGCAAGAACACATTAATCAGAATATAGAATCTTGGAAAGAACTAGGGGGGAATTACTCAGTAGTTGTTGTTTCAATTGCTTCGTGGTATGAATATGAGACATTTGAACAAATAAATTCAACATTTGGTGATTCTGATTCTGAGAAATATATGTACTGGCCTGTTGTTAATGGTGGGGCGGAAACTATTGTATTAGAAGACGGAGAAAGAGGAGATATAGTAGAATATTATTCTGCACAATTATTACCTCTAGTCCTAGTTATTGATCACGAAGGTTATGTCGTCGCAAAAGAAAGTACAGGAACACCTCTTGATGGTTGGAATTCTTTCGATAATGCAGTCGAAAAGGCAAATCTCGGAGATGCTGAAGAACTAAGATTTGGAATTAAGAAAACTGATAGGTCGATTTATGGAGTTTTCATAATCGGATTATTTTTAGGGGTACTAGTATACTTCAGTCCTTGTGCTTTTCCAGTTTTACCATCCTACATCACCTATACTTTAAGCTTAGGGATGAGAGAAGATGAACTTAGAGAAAATGGTAAATTAATTGGAAATATGCCCGGACCTTTGGCAATGGGTTCATATGCAGCTTTAGGGCAATTAACCTTCTTCTCAATAATCGGAATAATCATATTTGGATTATCTGAAATTTTCAATCTATCTGGTTTTCTGCATGATATAGCAGTGGGTATAGCATTCCTACTAATCATACTAGGAGGATTAATGCTACTGGGTTGGACCTCACACATACTTTCTGGAGTTCAAAATATAATAGATAAATATCAAACTAAAGAAGATAATGAGGAACTATTCACGCCAAGGAGAAATATGTATCTATGGGGTATTGGATACTCCGCAGCATCAGTTGATTGCACTGCTGCAGCAGTATTTCCATTCATAGGATGGCTATCAATCGTAGGGAGAGTTGAATTTTTCTTTGGTCTTATTGGGTTGATGATTTCAGTCAGCTTCCTTATGATTGTCGTCACAGCATTGGTTAGCATGGGAAGGCAAGCGATGATTGGTTATCTTAGAAACTCAACAGGTTTAATCAAATCTATTGGTGCATGGATGATGATGTTTGCAGGTATGGGACTATTAATTTACTTGACACAAACCGAATTAGTATCGATGATTATAGGATAATAATTTACTACGCCAATAGGTGACACTCAAAGCATAGATACTATTCGTGGTATTATGGAGTCAGAAGAAAACTCATCTGTTGATTCTGGCCCAATCATATATATCAATAGAAAAAAGATAGATAAAGATAAATTAATTTTGTCAATTAATTCGATATTATTAGTGGTAATACTTGTAGCTGCTTCTATGCATTTTTTTGTATTGAATGGTAATGAAAACCCTGAAGGAAATAGTTTGGAGGATTCGAGTTCAATTTCTATTACGTGGAGTGAAAGCCAGTATTTACCGAGACATCCTGAATGTGTGGACGAATCAAATGGACAAGATCTTCCCGAATTTGGAATAGGATATGAGCCCAGTATTTCTATAACAAGTAATGGAAATATGTTTATAACAGCACACAAAGATTTACGCTGGGGTGGAGAAAGTAATCCATTTTTCCCAGTATTAGGAGGAGAACCTGGGCCCTGGTATGCATGTCAAGATGGTGCAGAAACTAGTTGGGATTACTGGGCTTCTTGGTTTTGGGCATCTTATGATAACGGCACTACATGGGGTCATGGAGAAAATTTTGGTTCTACTCCTGGTAATTCATTTACAGCGAATTACTTTTCAGGTGGTTCAGAATGTCTAGGAGATGAGGGAGATATTTCAGTAGATGCGCAGGATACCGTGTACTATCTAGATACGACTTTGGAAGATAATTGGTGGCATACTCTCTCAAATAATGGCACATCCTATGATACAGGATTGTGTCAAAGAATGAATACAATGGCTGCAGATGATAGACCATGGGTTGCTGCACAAGGAGATGGAATTATCCATTACCTAGGTAACTCAGGGGCATCTCCACCTGAATGTACAGGAGATGTCGGTAGATATTGGTATTACCATTCTGAAGATGGTGGTTTGACATTTAGTCAATGCTATGCAGTACCTGGAGGATGGAGTACAATTGCAAGTCAAAGACATGGATCTTATGTCTACATCGCTCAAGAAGATGCAGATACAAACAGCGGAGAGGTTGTTGTGAGAATTAGTGATGACTATGGAAGAGGGACTGGACTTACAGATGGAACTTGGCAAGCACCTATTGATGTAGGCCCAAGGGAAGGAAATTGTCCAGAGGGTTATCCTGTAGTAAATACAAATGAAAAAGGGACTGTAGCAGTAGTTTGGGCAGACTGTCCTAATGGAAGTATCGGGGCTTGGGAATTAAGAATCGCTTTATCATATGATTATGGAGTAAATTGGTCTACTTGGAATGTATCTCATATCAATGGCATTCAGATGTACCCATTTGTAAGCATTAGTGATGAAAATATAGTTACTTTAGCATTCTATGGCTTAGATTTTGAGGATGGGGATTTAGATGGAGACTATGTTGAAGGAGAAGAATGGTATCTTTATGCTGGAGTATTGAATGAACCACAAGAAGGAGACCAATGGGAATTCACTGTCGCAGACCCTGAGCCACTCCATATTGTCACAGCATATGAGGAAGCAAATTCTGACGTTCATGCTTTACATGATTTCTTTGAGACCGTGATTAGTGAAGATGGTTCATGGATAGGTATTGCATATCAACAAAATATCGGAGAACACCCATTTGAAGCAAATGAAGAACAGAGATACATTAAATTTGTACGAGGAGAATTGACTAAATAATTCTGAAATGAGCTAACTCGTAAAACTAAGTATATACTTCTATAGAATCTCTATGTGTTTGTATATTCATTAATATTTCAGCCATGTTTATTGAATAGGCACAAATTCTTCTCAAAGATTCTGAAACTCTATCTAAAAATAAAGCATCAGATATATCGACATCACTAGCCCTTAGTACCTCTTCATACTGAATTAAATCTTTTTGAGCAGTAATTAATTTGAATTTAGCATCATGGATTTCAGAAAAATTTCTATTTTTCAAGTTAGATACTAATAATTTTATTGAATTGTGCCAGATTGGAATTATAGATATTGGCAGAGAATCCATATTAATTAGGTTGGGGGCTTTGTATGATTTCGCTAAATCACATAAAGCAAAACTATGATCACCCATTCTTTCCAATGTCCTAACTAATTTACACAATTCTGCAGCTTCCCATCTTGAAGTACCCAAAGAATCTTCAATACTTGCAGATTCTAAAATTTGGCCTGCCTGCCTTTCAAGAAGTAATCGCAAAGCATCTACTTCATTCTCTAACTCAGAAGATTCTTCAAGAATATCAGGGTCACCACCCATAAGAACTTCAGAAAAGTCTCTTATTTGCCGGGATATCAATAGATACATGCGATTTATACTTGAAAATAACGGCATTTCGGAAGGATTAAGTAGACTTATCATTTCAATTTCTCGACTATGGTCGTTAGTTATTTCAAGGCCTCTTGTTGATTTAACAAAATCACGAAATATTTTCCTCTGAAAGCGAGAAAATTCTATATTCGATGAGATAATTATTCGATGAGCCCCCGACAAGTAAGATGCAACTAAATGGTCGAATATCATATCATCAGGTATTTCGTTACAATTTATCCTTACTTCTCTTTGTTTAACTACTGAAGATGCATCTGCTATTACCCTCAATGTACCAGAAGGACGCCATTCAATTCTTACTTCATCTCTAGCACCTAAACCATGTTGAGTTACCCAACTTTTTGGTAGACTGACTATGTAGGTCGAACCACCAGTTAACTGTATCCTTCTAACTTCTGACTTAGCCCCGCTCTCAGAGTTCATGTTAGCCCGAAGATAACCTAAGATATATAATTATATATAAATCTCAGTACAGCGTTTTTAAAAAAACTATATAGTTTCTATATTTCAAAATTGATAAACTAAACATATACCGTATGTAGATTATGGAACCGATTATGATTGTAGTCCTTTTTCTCGCTATTGCTGTTTGCGCCTACATGGCATGGAACATAGGAGCCAATGATGTAGCCAATGCAATGGGGACATCTGTAGGTTCCAGAGCCTTGACATTGAGACAGGCAGTTATTATTGCTGCTGTGTTTGAATTCTGTGGAGCTTTCTTTGCAGGTGATGCAGTTACAGATACTGTTAGAAAGGGTATCTTAAATATGGATTTAGCCGATGAAGCTCTAACTAATTCGAGTGCTTTTGTAAATGATCTGATGTTCGGATTTATTGCAGCAATGATGGCTGCAGCTGTTTGGCTAACAATAGCAACTCGTTTTGGTTTACCTGTATCTACCACTCACTCAATAATTGGTGGAATAGTGGGAGTAGGATTAGTTCTGGAAGTGCAACATAATGCGACACTAATTGATTGGGAAGTTGTGAGAAAAGTAGTCATGTCTTGGGTCGCAAGTCCATTGATGGGAGGAATTCTTGCTTTCTCCACATTCTTCATCGTCCGCGTGAGTATTCTTGATGCGGATGATCCCATTGGGAGATCAAGATGGTTGGCACCTATCTTTGCACTACCTACATTCTTTACATTAGGTCTAGCATTACAATTCAAGGCTCTAAAGGGATTTATTTCTAGGGCAGCCTCAGAAGGATGGATCGAAGATAAGAATGATTGGCTACCTGTAAAAGAAAACGGAGTATTCAACCCTATGGCAGAAAATGCTTGGTTCCCAATCAATTCATTAATTGTAGCATTTATCATAGGATGTATTGCATCATTTATCCTATGGTACGTTTTGAGAGACTATGATTTCAAGAAACAGCGCGAAGGCTTTCAAGGAGTGGAGAAGATTTTCGTCTGGCTACAGATAATTACTGCGGCTTATGTTGCATTCGCTCATGGTGCTAACGATAGGTCAAATGCAATCGGTCCAATGGCTGCAGTATACGATATTCTATCTAGTGGTGCATACTTAAATGGAACTTTGCCGGAAGAAGTTGCTGTCCCACTTTGGTTAGTCCTACTAGGATCTGTAGGTATTGCAGTCGGTGTAGTTACATGGGGATGGAGAGTAATGGAAACAATTGGCACTAAGATTACCGACATTACACCGACAAGAGGATTCGCAGCAGAATTTGGTGCCGCAACAACAATCCTGATTTTCTCGATGCCGTTCTTAGCAGTTCCTGTATCAACTACTCATACACTAGTTGGATCGGTTGTAGGAGTAGGTTTAGCAGGAGGGGCAAAGAATGTCGATTTCAGAGTATTTGGAAAGATAGCTGCATCTTGGGTTGCAAGTCTTCCTGCTGCAGGATTTGGTGCTGTAACACTATACGTTGCTATGGGTTCAGACCCATTGAAATTAATTGTTGTACTTCCTATCTCATTCTTGCTAGTAGGTTATGTAATATGGAAAACTAGTGGTGATGAAATATTTGTAGAGGATGCATTGGCAGATGCTGGAGCTGATAGTGGAAAATATGACCCTACAGTTTTCGAATTATTCCACACGCATGCAGAAGCAGTAGAAGAGACTGTCAACCACATGTTAACTGCAGTAAAAAAGAGCGCATCTGGAGAAGATGCATCTGAAGAAATTAATGCTACAATTGAGGCTGAGTTGAAAGCAGACGACATCAAAAATGCATTGAGAGAGAAAGTAAGCAGCAAAGGCTGGAAACTGCTGATAGACAGCGATGAGTTCCTTTACATGCTTGGAAGACAGGACAGAATAGCAGATTATGCGCAAAATGTTGCAGAACAGCTGTCTTTCAGAGAACTTTATACTAATGAAGAGGCAAGAAAAATGGTAATCGAGATGGCTGAAGCAGTACAAAAAACTGCAGCGATTTACGAGGATACTGTTCTACATCTGAGAGATCTAACACTTTCTGGGTACACCAAGAAAGGACGAACTGAGTTAAGGGAATTAATTCATCGAGTAAACCTTGCAGAACATGAGGCGGACTTAGTTGAAAGTCGTGCAGCAGGATTCGTATTTAGAGAAGGAGTAGATGACCCTCTTGCAGCAGTACATATGTATAGAGTATTACAAAGGCTTGATGATGTTGCTAATTCTTGTGAAGATGCAGCTAATGCATTCTTACCAATTGTTTACAATTAGTTAGACCAACCGATTTCTTCCAGTAGGGAATTAACATCAGTAGAATGAATCTTATTTAGAGTAGGTTCGAAGACTCTCCATGCAGCATAACCAACAAACATACCAGAAAATAAATCAAACATGTAATGTTGTTTTGTTGTAAGAATACTAATGCATAATAATGTCCATTCTATCCATAAGAGAAGTAAGAATGGTTTTGCCCACTTAGTTTCTGAATAATTGTTACTTAACCAATGAGTCATCATTCGTGCAAGACAATATGAATGAACAATGTGTAAACTTGGCCATGCATTCCAGGGCTTATCGGACGTATGTATAAATTCAAACAGAATTGTCTCTATACCATTCATTGAGTCCCAGTCAATAGCATCTCTCATGTCAACTTCTGCTGGAAAAAGTAGAAAGAACATTACACAAAATAGTGTAGCCAAGATCAGCATTTGCATTGCTGAAACCAATTCTAAACGACCTTTATCGTCCTTAGGTGCTAAAATCAAGGTTGCAGGATAGAATAAATACAAAGCAGCATATGGAATAATCATCCAATTAATTACTGGAACTGAGCGATCGAAAGAATTCTCAGGGAATACCGAAAATGCATCTTCAAGATACAAGTGTGCAATATTATTCGAACCGAAATAAGGCACTGCAATAAATATTATACCGATAATGAATACTTCAAAAGGATACCATCTACCGCCTAATTGTGCACGTCTTTTCCAGGTCCCCCCCCAGAATCTTTTCCAAGGAAACATCAGTTTAGATACGAACGGATCTCTGTTCATGTGCAATAACTCATCAAGTAATGGATATGAACTTGACTAATTAATTATAGAAAAGTCATTTATTATCGGGTAGAATCTCTGATACGATAATAGTCATCAAAGACGAACCAATGATTGCACTGAGAAATACTTCTAGATTAGCTAAACCATCATCATTTGTAGGTGAAAATAGATATTCTATCCCTGCAGAAAAGTCTTCAGTTAATATACCATAAATTACTACTGAAAGGATACCTGAAAATGCACCAATAAGAGCGCCACTTGATGAAACTCTATCCCATAAAGTCAGCAAAACAGGACCAATAGTTGCTGCTGCATACAAATCCGCTCTAAGGAAAATTTCGAAAACACCACCACTATCTAAAGTAAAACCGGCAATTGTAGGACCTGTTGCTAAGTAAATTGCTAATGGTATCAATGCTACAGTCAAATATTTAGCAGTACTAAGATTGATTTTATCGTCAGATATATCTCTAGATAGTGACGCGATTATTGCGTTTTGTAATGTATCGACGCTAGAACAAACCAATGCAATAGATAGTATGACAAATGATATGACAAAAACAAGGCCTATGTCTTCAATCAAGTAAAAGAAAGAAACTGCGGGGTCACTGACCGCGCCCTGGCCTGCTACCGAAGTCCCTAGGAAACCCATTACAAATATCAAAGGGAAGACAATCAAAGAAGCACTAATTGCGCCTTTTTTCAATGCTTTATCATTTTCACTAGCCCATGCCCTTTGCCAATTACCTTGAGAAAACATTTCTGCAGCAGTTATCGCTAAAACAAGTGCTAAACCAGATTTGAATGTTGATGTGTCAGTGATACTACCGTGATACCAATTCCATTCAATATCTTCAGGAGTATATGATTTGGCATCAGAAATTAAAATATTTATATCTCCAATAAACAGAATAAATAGTAAAATGGTAATCAAAAACATAATTCCCCACGCCTGAATTTTATCTGTTTCAAGTGAGGCGGGAAGTCCTCCATACGCGGTATAACCGGCGGTCACAATACCCACTGCAACCATAGGAACCAAAGGCTCCATACCAACTAAAATTTCCATCACCTTACCAATAGCAGTGAATTCTGCAAAAAGAAAGGTAAACATATACAAGATTGATATTAAACCAACATAAATCTGCATAGGTCTACCTGCACGAGATTTAGCATAATCAGCAAGAGTCACACCATCAGGTAACCGCTCTCGAATCATTGGACCTACATATGCAAGTAAAAGAAAGGGCGTTGATGCAGATAATGCATAACCGAAAACATCCCAAAAACCACCATAATAACCCACCTCAGATGGCCCTAAAAGTACCCAAATACCCATCCCTGAGGCGAAAAGACTGAGTGTAATACTCATTGTACCTTGGGTACCTCTAGCGGATAGGTATTCGTCACTATTAATTTCTTTTTTAGATACTGATTGGTACCCTATATATCCAAAAAATCCCAGAGTAGCAAGCATTAATCCGTAAGCAATATTTGTATCCATTTTTTCTTCCTCCGCTGGTATTACCCAGATCAGGTCAAAGGGTCGTTACTTCCGTAACCTCTCAGCAAAAGCTCCCCTAAACCGAGGATTCGCCTAATGTTATTGAATATTCCTAGTTAGGTATCTGATTGCATAAATGGATAGTCCCATTCATGCGGGGTATCTAATGTTCTCTTGATTGAGCGTGGACTTATCCACCTTAGTAAGTTCAATGGCCCACCTGCTTTGTCATTAGTGCCACTAGCTCTAGCACCACCAAATGGCTGTTGGGCGACTACAGCACCTGTAGGTTTGTCATTAATATAGAAATTTCCCGCAGTAAATCTTAGTTGGTTGAAAGCTTTCTGAATGTCTTTCTCTTCCTTAGCAAAAATAGAACCTGTGAGCGCGTATGGTGATGATTCATCACAAATTTCTAAAACCTCATCAAATTTATCGTCATCATAAACATAAACTGTCAAAACAGGGCCAAAAATTTCATGAATCATTGTTTCAGATTTAGGATCCGTGGTTACAATTATAGTTGGTTCAATAAACCAGCCAACAGAATTGTCATAATTACCTCCGACTATAATTTCACAGTCATCATTAATCTTAGCTCTATCAATATATCCTGCTATCTTATCGAATGATCTTTTATCTATTACGGCAGTCATAAAATTTGTGAAATCCCGAGCGTCGCCCATCTTGATTTTCCTAATTTCAGCGCATAAATCGCCAGAAATCGAATTCCAAACGGATTCGGGGACATAAGCTCGGCTTGCAGCGGAGCATTTCTGACCTTGATATTCGAATGAACCTCTAAGTAAAGCAACTAATAATCCTCTATGATCACAATTAGGATGAGCGACTACGAAATCTTTTCCTCCAGTTTCGCCAACAATTCGAGGATAAGAACGAAGATTGGGTAAAGCAAGACCTATTTCTTGCCACAAGCCTTGGAAAGTTGCTGTCGATCCTGTAAAATGTAATCCTGCAAAATCGGGATTAGATAAAGCAACTTCTGTAATTTCTGCACCAGAACCGGGGAGGAAATTTATTACACCATCTGGTAATCCTGCTTCCATCATTAATTGCATCAAAACATAATTCGAGTAATACGAATTACGACTTGGTTTCCAAATAGAGGTGCATCCGACTATTGCTGGAGCACTGGGTAGATTAGCAGCAATACTTGTAAAATTAAACGGAGTAATTGAAAGAACAAAACCTTCCAAAGGTCTAATCTCGGTTGAATTAATAACACCTTCAGGAGATACTAAAGGCTGTAAATCATCATGGAATCCGCGCGCATAATGGCAGTTAAAGCGCCAGAAATCAATTAATTCACAGGCTGCATCAATCTCTGCTTGAAATACTGTTTTCGATTGATTAAGCATAGTAGATGCATTTACCTTCATGCGCCATTCACCGGCTAATAAGTCAGCAGATCTTTCAAAAATTTCACATCTTCCCTCTAAACCAATATCTATCCAAGACTTTTGAGCATTAACCGCCGCTTCACATGCCTCTTCCATTTCTGCTTTACCCGCTAAATGAACTTTAGCAATGATATGACCGTGGTTGTGAGGTATTACTTGAGTAGTAGTTACACCGGTAAATATTTCTTTACCGTTAACAATACAGGGGATTTCTAGGATCTCATTCATCTGTCTGTCGAGTTCATTCTGAATATCAATCCTCTCCTGACTACCAGGCGAGTATCCAAGAATAGGTTCATTAACAGGATGGCTCATATTGTGATGCTATTGCATAATGCATTTTATCATTACTAATAGAAAAACTGGGTGTTAATTCAACCCCATTCATTAGGGTCATCTTTCTTTGCCTTTTTCCATTCCTTGTAACATGACTTACAAACAGTTACTCTACGTGAACTTCCAAGAAGACCATCTTCACCCCAAACATCAGCTGCCCTATCAAAAGCAAGCTTCCTTCCGCCTATTTTCTTATCCGCCCAATTATCGCAATCAGCAACGTCACAACGAGCTTCTCCAGAATATTCTTCTTTGACTTTTACAGAAGGACCTTTTGCATCTGAAGCTTCTTTCTGCTTCTTTTTAGCTCTGGATTTGAATCCCATGAGTATTCGGAAATGAACTTTGGATTAGAACGTTACCTCTTCGGAAGGTACATCAAAGGGTCCATTTACCTTGGCGATTGAGGCCTTTCTATCAGGTCCTACACCAACACTAACAACTGGGATTCCAGATAAATATTCAATTCTTTCCACAATATGTCGAACTTTTTCAGGCATGGCTGCATATCCTGTACCCTCTGAACGAGAGAGATCTGCCATAGAAATCCATTCCTCATCAGAGAGCGCAGGGAATCCTTCATGAGTCTCGTAAATAGGTTTACATCGAGCAACTTCATCGGATGTTGTAGGGAAATATTTGATTACTTTTCCATCGAAGTCATAACCTATGCATATTTTAATCTCATCTAAACCTCCAAGAACATCGAGTTTCGTCACTACAAGGCCGGTGTATCCATTGAATCTGTGAGCATCTCGTAATGCAACCATATCTAACCAACCGGTCCTACGAGGGCGGCCAGTAGTTGTTCCGTATTCATGACCTACTTGTGCCATATGTTGCCCCGGACCTCCATCAAGAGATAATTCAGAGGGGAATGGACCGTTACCCACCCTGGTAGTATATGCTTTAGTAATTCCAAAACACTGTTCCACATGCCCTGGATGAATTCCTGCGCCATGCGTGGCATTTGCGCGACTGGTTACCGAAGAGGTGACGAATGGATACGTCCCTTGATCAATGTCTAGCATAGCACCTTGAGCGCCTTCGAGTAGTATTTGTTCACCATTTTGTAAAGCAAAATCCACCATTAACCCAGTAGGCCTAATTGTATCTGGATACCTATCGAGTATCCATTGTAAATCTGATTTGAGAGATTCTTGATCTATCTTTTCAGAAACACCTACTGAATCTAATTGTTTATTCATCCGGATAGCAATAGCAGAGAGTTTCTCATCATCAGGAATGATTCCAGTAATATCACAGAAACGGATACCTACTCTTTCGATTCTATCTCTGTAAGCTGGACCTATGCCTCTACCTGTGGTACCAACTATCTTATCTGCAGAGTCATACAATCTGTGGAATGGTAAAATTACAGATGCTCTCTCACTGATAAACAGCCTCTTCCCTTCGGGCCTTTCTTTAGTGAGTGAGAACCATCTTTCTAGTTCTTCTTCGAGAACCCAGGGGTCAATCACCATACCGTCACCAAGAACTAAATTACAATCCATAGAGGTGACACCGGAAGGAATTTGATGCAGTTTAAGTGTAGTATCCCCTAAAACAATAGTATGGCCAGCATTATTCCCTCCTTGGAAGCGAACAGCCCACGTCGAATTGGGTGCTAATTGGTCAATTGCCTTACCTTTTCCTTCATCTCCCCATTGGGCACCTAGTACAATATTCGCTGGCACATTGGGTCCGGCTGAGCCGAAGGCGAATGAATAGTTCGGTCTAGAAATCTTGAAAATAATACCAATATATAGATGAAATACTCAGCAAAGCGATTATCAAGGGTAGGCAGTTCGGCTTGACTATATGGCTCAACGTCACAGTGTAGCAGAGGCTCGTCTTCTCAAGAAGTGGATATGCATGAAGTGCTCGGCAACACACCGTGGATCAAAACCTCGTTGCTGCCGAAAGTGTAAATATACTAACTTAAGAATGAAGGCAGTAGAACGCCGAAGTACTTGATTTAATTCGATTAAATTATACACATTATCGACATTCTTTTTACTAATAATCAACTTTAATTAAAGTTGAAGTATAACTTTGATAATTATTTATTACGGCGTACTTCTGTTAGAAGTGTCTCCAGAGCAGTTTGTATCTGCAGACATAAGGGGCCAAAATGAAGAGGTAAATTCGCATCATTGAATATATCATCAAGAGTTGATGCCGTCATTCCAAGTCTCAAATCCATCTGTTTATCTTTGTTCAATAACCATTTGTCTACGGCTTCTTTAGCAGAAGATCGAATATTTCGGGGGACTTGGGAATCGTCAAGTTGACCTAGTACAGATGCAATCTGTTGGATGCGAGATTCGATGTCAGACATGCTATCACTGAACTGTCGGCAAAAGCCATGTCCTTAAGCGCATCCCCGAATCAAAGTAAACTCAACCATTAGATTCAGCTTCCCATGTAGCCCATGGCATGTCTGTATTAGCTACGCCAATGCCGGCTCCGGTTGGCCCTAAAGCAATTAATCCAACAGAATGCTCAGGAGATATTAAACTCCGAATACCCCATTCCATAGAATCTTCTAAAGATATTTCTTCATTTTTTATACGCTCGTATACTTTATTGCTCAAAAGCGCCCTCGTAATTGCTTCTCCAATACCTGTTGCTGCAACTGCTAAACAATCTTCGGCCCAAAAACCTGAACCGGGGAGAGGGACATCGCCAACTCTACCAGGCGGACGGAAACTACACCCACCCGTGCTTGTAGCGACGACAATCATGCCACTATTGTCTCTAGCGATAACCCCTACTGTATCCCCCATAATTTCGGCGTTTATATCGCCGATCTGCCCCTCGGGTGACCTACCTGCGACTTTAGATCTCTGATGACCCCTATTGTCTGCCCATATTCTAGCGCCTTCAGAGGTTAATCCATTTATTTCCTCATCAAGTAAATCTGCAGCAACTCTAATGGGATTTGGTGTATCTTCCATTGCTATTACAAAACCTAATCTACCATCCCCTATCTGTATTGATGCATCTGTTAAAACTGATCCATCGGTACGAATAACACTACCTGTGCCCGCATTAAAAACGGGATCATCTTCTAAAATTACACACGCTTCTACTGCAGCCTCAAGGGCATTTCCACCCGATTTGAGAATGTCAGCTGCTTTTTGTACCGCTGTTTCTAGATTCTCTTGACGATTTGGTCCAGGACCAGCACCACCATGTGCAATAACTGCAGGGACTATGATATCCATATTTGCTACTCACCTAATGCATTACCTTGAGAATCTGTACTAAATTTAATCTTTAATTGAAGCAATAATGCCAATACAAAAACAAAACCTGCCACTCTAAAGCAAGTATGGTAAGTCCATAAACCAACTCCTTCGACTGTTAGGGACCAAATGTAAGCAGCAAGAAGAGGACCGATAATTCTAGCTAACGCTCCGTACCCCTCTTGCGCACCCATAACCGCACCTAATTCATAACCGGCATTATTGCTTTCGAAAGTTAATAATGAAGATTGAGTAGGAGAGAATAACGCATTACCTATGGCCAATGCTGCTGAACTAACAAATACAAGCCAGCTAATATTGGATGGAACATAAGGCAAACTAGCAATCCCTAAACCCGATAGGAAAGTCCCAAATATCATCAAAGTTTTCATATTGAACCTATCTGTTAATTTACCAATAAGGCCACCTTGAACAATAACTCCTAAAAGGCCAATAAAGGCAAATATCCATCCGTTTTGCATCTCATCAAATCCTAAACCTCCGTTTTCAACCTCCATCGCAGTAAACAAAATAAATGTGCCATGCATCATACTAAAACCAACCATAAAGAGAAAATTAGCTAGAATTAAAGTGGACACATTAGGAAGTTTCATAACTTTGAGAATATTAGTGAAAATTCCACTGAACTTTTTTAAAGGAGTACCAGTAGAAATAGTTCTAGATTCAAACGGAAGACTCTCGGGCAGCCTAGTTATAGCTAATGAAAGAGAAATTAATGAAAGGATACTGGAGAATATACATGGCAACAAATAGGGATGATCTACCCAAAATAAGGTCTCAAAAGGACCGCCAAAAGCCATGGCAGGGTCGGATAAAATGCCTCCAATAAATGGACCTATCATGAAACCGAGACCGAAGGCGGCTCCAATCATCCCCATTCGACGAGATATCATATTAGGTTCACTAATGTCTCCAATATATGCCCTAGCTACTGCAATATTGCCATTACCTGCACCGGCTAAAAACCTAGCAATTATTGCCATAGTGATACTTTCAGAAAGACCGAAAACTATGAAAAATATTGAATTGGATATTAAACCGAAAATTAATATCGGTCGTCGACCATATCTATCACTTAATGCCCCTAGAATTGGTGTGAAAATAAACTGTGCAATTGAGTAACAAGAAATTACCACACCTACCCACAAATCTCTCCTTCCAATATCTACAATTCCTTCCGCTGAAGCGAGATCTTGGATGAAATAAGTTAGAAATGGAATGACTAAGGTGAATCCTAACATATCGATAAAAACAACTAGGAATAAAATTCCCATTGGAGACTTCTCACCCTCTACTGCCCTCATACATTCAGACCGTGAAGGTACAATACTTAGTATTGAGTACAGAATTATGCTGAAGGTTGAGTATCTCCACTGTTAGAAATAGTATCGATAACCAACGATAATCTTTCCACCAGAGATACTTTCTCTTCCGAACCAACAAGAGCATGTTTTAGCACCTCATCTAGAGAGTCAACTGGGATCACGGTAACCATTGATTCATATTTTTCATCGATGAGTACATCTTGCATGTTAGAACGAGGGATGATGATAGTCTCGATTCCTGATTTTGCTGCTGCTTCTATTTTAGCAGAAACTCCACCTATTGGAAGAACTTCCCCTCTTATCGATAGTGAACCAGTCATAGCAAGATTCTGCTCAATAGGGACACCTTCGAATGCGCTAATTATCGCAGTTGCCATAGTAATCGAAGCACTGTCTCCATCCACATTGTGCGTACCAGGGAATTGAACATGGATATCGAAATCTTTTATGTCGTTCCCTGTTAATTTTTTAACTACTGCACTGATATTGGTTACTGATTCCTTTGCTAAATCGGAAAGACCACCGGTCGCAATAACTTGACCTGATCTACCATGTGCTGCCGTAACCATTGCTTCAACTGGCAATACTACGCCTGAATAATCTGAAAGTCCGGAATCAGCACCTAAAACTGCCAATCCATTAACTCTTCCAATTCTGTGACCTTTATTGACAATCATAGAATAATCCGCCTGGCGCTCAAGGTATCTATCAGCAACTTGTTGTTCTAATGGCTTTGCAATTGCTCTAGCACGAATTACATGAGATGCCGTTGTTAAATCAGCATTTTCTTCCACGGCTAAATCTCCAGCAATTCTGACTAAGCCACCTAATTCACGTAGTCTCAAAGATAAACGACCACGGCGGCCACTTCTTCTTTGAGCTTCCTTTAGGATTAGTCCGATAGATTCTATATCGAAATGAGGAATAGGTTTACCTGAAGTTTTCTTCCTTTCATTTACAACTTCTTGTGAAACGAACCTTACTAAACGACGACGATTTCTATCAGTATCGGGCATATCTGTATTCACATATACTTCATAACCATAACCTCTGATTCTACTCCTTAGAGCAGGATGCATATTTTGTATACTATCTAGATTGCCTGCTGCAATTAGTATGAAATCCGTAGGAACTGGTTCAGATTTAGTGAGAGCTCCTGATGATCTTTCAGAACGCCCAGAGATAGACAACGCTTTTTCTTGCATTGCAACTAACAATGCTTGCTGTTCTTCCATTCTAAGCATTCGAATTTCATCAATATATAGAACTCCCTTATTGGCTCTATGGACGGCACCTGGTTCTACTCTTTCATGAGCAGGAGTTGCTAAATCTGCACCCGATTGGAAAGGGTCGTGCCTTACATCCCCAAGTAAAGCTCCAGCGAGAGTGCCTGTCGCATCGATGAATGGTGGTTCTTCATTTCGTTCATGTTTAACTAGTAATTTAGGAATATTTCCTTCGTCACCTGCAGTAAGCCTACCTCTAAGGAAAAAGTAACCGAAGATAAGCAAAAACGAACCGAAAATTAAGGTTAATATTTCACCACTTGAGAGTGTTGCTAGTACCAAAGCAGCACCCACAATTAAGACAATAAATAGTAATGTACGGTTTGTTCTTTCTCTTTGTTGTCTAATCAATGCTTTACGTTCAGAGATTATTCTTGAGCCCCTACCTGCAGGAACGGTCCTTACTTTGGGCTCATTTTCATCATCTTGATTGCGATAAACAAGAATATCTTCTAACTGTTCTTTAGGAAGAAATTCAGTCATAGAACGTGCTAACATAGACTTGCCAGTTCCAGGTTCGCCGACCATAATTACGTGCCTTCTCTGCTCCGCTGCTTTCCTAACAACTATTGATGCGGCTTCTTGACCAATTACTTGATCGACTAGATTCTTTGGAATGGGTACATCAGCAGTTGACTTAATCTTAACTTCCTTTATCCATTCTTCAACGGGTGTTTTACAAATTGGATCTTTTTCTGCTGCTACACCAAACGCAGCACCATCTTCCCAACTCTCAAGAGGGGTTTTTTCGACATCTAAATCTTGCTCAGCGTCTGACAATTGCATCCCTCGGGGTTAGTCCTGTAAGTCTGACCTTCTTGAAGGTGCGTCATAGAAGCATTTGCAAAAAACTCACCTAAGACGGCGAAGATACTCTTCCCCGTAGTAATGCCATTGCTCCATAGTCCAACCGTCTGGTAAACCGCCAGGTGGTAATTTGGCGACCATAGGCGGCGGTGGTGGAGCTATATTTTTAGTCGCAAGAGGAGGAGTAATTGATTGGTGCGATAGTAATCCTGATAATTTCTCAGGATATGTATTGTAAACATCGGCAATTCTCTTCTTTCGCCTGATTGCGACATTTAGAAAAATAATCGTAGATAAAACTACTAGCAATACTAGACCCAATATTCCAGACATCATCATTACACTCATCTCGAAACTAGATTCTTCGACATTATCTGAAGGTTCTTCATCGATTATAGCTTCAGGTAAAGTAGCATAAATCTTGTAAGTTTCTTCTGTTACTCTGTCCATTCCATCTCCGTCGACAGCTCTAACTGTGAAAGTCATATAATCTCCTATCCCTAATCCTTCACCACCTATATGGTTGACAATGAATGGCCCTAAATTATGAGATATACCAGAGGTATGACAAATTCCAGTAACTGTGTTACAAATACTCCAAAATACTGCGATTTCAGATAGAGTTAATTCACCAATATTTGTAATCTCAACTGAGGGGTTAGTGTAATATTCAGTTGTATCTATAGAAATTGTCAGATCCCCTAATGAACCAAATTTCCAAACTAATGGTAGTTCATCAACTACATTTACTAGGAACGAAACCGTTGAAGAATCACCATATCTATCCTCAGAAGTTACTGAAACTGTTTGAGAACCAGGTTCTTGCCAAGACATCACTAAAACTCCTGTTATTTGATTCCATTGAGTAGACCCAGGGACTTCATTGCTAACAACAGTCCATATCTCATCATCAGAATTATCGACATCGGTTATTCTATCCGATAATTGCATATTTACCACATCTCCTGTTTGTAATGTGATTTCTTCAATATCAGTTAAATCAATATTTGGAGCATCATTAACATTCAATACATGGAAGGTTACAACTGTATCTGAATATTTCACCCCATCGCTTGCTCTGACTGTTATGTCGACTATCCCGTATTGATCATCATCAAGGGAAACAACTGACAAAGAATGACCGTTCAAATTAGCTTCAACAAGAGTCTCATCTGAGATGCCTAACAAAGATAATGAAAGACCAGCAACTGCTACCGGATTCCCTGCATCATCAGTATCTGAAAGATAATTAGTGAAAGTAATACTACCATATCCACCCTCCTCAAATGATTGAGTATTAATTGGAGACCAGCGAGGCGCACCGTTCTCTATTACATTAAATAAAATTAAACCAGAATTCACATCATCCCCATCATCTACATTAAAATAAATCCCTTGAGGTAGTGGATTTCCATGGCTGTCTCGCACAACTTGTGAGAATCTCACATTAATCTCAAGATTTATTGGATCCCATGAAATAAATCCTGGATCGTCGCTAGAAATTTCTAGCATCTGTAGAGGAGTCTCGGCATCATTGATTAGTCCAATTATAGATACTGATTCATCAGTATCAACTTTCACCGTGGGCATACCAGCATATTCATTGCTACTGCTTGAGTAAATTACAGGAACTGAATTTTGCAATATAAATGCATTATTTGATTCAAGCCATTGACTACTCTGACCCCCAGCATCGGTCCACATAATTCTAAGATCGTAAGACCCTACTTCTGAATTCAATTCAGTATTAATAGTATAAAGATATCTAGAATTGCCACCATTCCCAATTATTTCTGGCACATCTAACCAAGTATCATCCCATAATCCCAAGTTTGATTTTGAATATTGTAAAGAGGGGTACATAGAATCCATTGTATCTACTAAATCATTAGCAATTGCACTGACTTCGAATTGTACAGTACTTCCTCTATTTACATTTGGTGATGAAACTGCAGTAGGTTTACTCGGGATTGGGGGTAAGTCATGTAAGCCTGAAACATCTAAATAGTTATTGCTTGCAACTCGGTCACCTTCTAAGCCACTAAGCCTAGCACGGAATACTGAAGTTCCCGATGGCTGCACTTCAATAGAAGATGTGTCGAAATTAACAGATATTGATTGTGTAGAACCAGTTGCGAGATTAGATCTAATTGTTGCACCACCTAAGTACTCCTCTTCAAGTCCATTCAAGTAATAAATATCGATATTGCCACCTTCAGAATATGAATCTACACCATTATTTCTTAAAGTTGAACGTAATAATAAATTATCCCCTTGAACGAAACCAGGATTCCCTTCAATTATGAAATCTGAAATTCCAATATCTACTAATGGAGCCATGTCTAGATCGACAGCAGCATAGAAACTGTTGTATGTACTATGAGGGCCATCCATTAATGCAATTACTGGCCAGAAATTTTCGTATTGAGTATTTCCACCTGCTGCTCGAACAATACTCAGAGGTTTATCCCAAGAAAGTTCAGAAGGATTACCAGGAGATAGAATCAATTGTTCAAATCCATTATCATTAGTGTTTAGTAACCATGATCTCCAAACATGATGAGGTTTGTAACCATCGTCATAATTCTCTGCCCCTGAATGTTCAGTAACTGCTGCATAGACATAAACAGAAACCGAAGGTAAAGAACCTAGGTAAGTAACAGTAAGGTCAGTAGTTACTGTTTCACCAGATGTATCTAAAGAAGTTGATAATTCCATTGAGAAATCTGATGAAGATGGAGCCATACAACCTCCTGATGAAAAGGTACTGTCATAGAAATTAGTTCCACCAGCACCTACCTTGTAACAACTACCTGTCTGTTCATCTGCGAAAGAAAATGTAGGATAACCACTAGATGCTGCCATAACGTGATCTCTGCGTGAACCTGAACTACCAATAGAATCAGAAGGCCAACCTGTGCCAGAACCCTGGAAGAATGAGATATAAGTGAAGTCTTCAGGATTTGATGTTTTGAGGTTGTTCAATGATGGAGATGCACTGCTCATGCAAGGGCCACACCAATGTGCACCAACATATTCTCCAAAAACAGTGTGCCCAGGACTTGATGCGAACAATGGTGCCGCTTCCATTTCTAACTCATTGAACCTAGAATCTGGCTCTTCGGAGCCGATTAAACCAACTTGAGACATTGTCAGCATTAAACAAACTAATGACAGCGCAGAAAGAGAGGATGACAATTTACTACGTAGCATCGTTAATAGCCTTTACAACGTTTACTATAACCTTAGCGATTTAATGATTAATAGAAAATCGTAAATTCATGATTGATTTAATAATCAAATGACTTGAAACCATAGAGCCTTCGCGAAGAGAATGATGGTTGGAGTCAAGGATTCACAATGGGTTGCTCTAAGGGAAGATGATGGAAGAGCATATTTACTACAAAATAAACCAGGAGAAATTAAAGTCAAAGGCCTAGGAAGATTTGATGCAATGCAATTATTAGATGGTTATTCAATTGGAGAACGAATTACTGTAGGGCAGAAATCACTTACTATAGTCCAAGCCGCTTTACCTGAAGCTAGGCGTAATATGTTTAGACGCGCTCAAACTATAGGCATAAAAGATTCTGGATTTCTACTTTCTTGGATGGGAATTGGTGTAGGAAGTCGCGTATTAGAAGGTGGCCATGGATCTGCTGGATTGGCAATGCATATAGCTAATGTTTTAGGCAACACGGGTACTTTAATCTCAGTAGAAATTCGTGACGAACATGCACAAGTAGGGAAATTAAATATGGATAGACTAGAAGAAATTTTACCGGAATTTCCAGATTGGCACCTATTAGTAGGAAATCTTGTAGATGTAGAAGAAAAAGTTAAACAAATATGCGGAGAGATAGATGCTGCAATCATAGATATGGCAGAGCCATGGACTGTAGTAAATTCGATTATACCAACCCTAAGAATCGGAGGAAGAATTGCTTGCTATTGCCCCACTACTTCACAATTAGAAAAATCTTGGAATGCATGCGAAAACGCGGGGTTAGAGATAGAATGGGCTGGAGAAATAATTGAACGAAAGTGGAGTAAAGCGAGTAAAGGTGGAGTGAGACCAGGGAATCAACCCATGGGCCATACTGCATTTTTGATGATAGCAGCGAAAATTGCATCTGAGGAAGAAGAATAGATTTGATTCATAACCAAGTATTCGTCCGCACATTCATGCGAGACAGTAGCGAGTGGGAGCCTACATCCTATAGAACACATACAATAGGGCAAATTGTAAGCAATGGCTTGACATTGGTCGACAGCGAAGTAAGTATTGCTGGGTACGCTGAAACTATACGTGGTAGAGGGGCTATTTGCTTCTTAATGTTGAGAGATGGGACTGGACACATTCAAGCATTCCTAAAGAAAGACAATATGGACCCTGATACTTTTGATTTAATCCAGTCTGCAACACGAGAATCGACCATTCATGTAACTGGTAAAGTAGCACAAAAAAGACCTCCCAAAGTAGCAGAAGGAGAACCATTACCTCCACCTGAGTATGAAGTTAATGTGACTTCAGGTGAAATTCTTGCTACTGCAGCCACACCTCTACCCGTGGGAGTTATTGATGATGTTAAAATCGGTCTCGACATCAGATTGGATAATAGACACCTAGATCTACGAAGATCACACGTAAATGCGATGTTTCAACTAAGAAGTAAAGTATTACAGTACGGTAGAGAACATCTCATAAAGGAAGGATTTATGGAAATGAATAGTCCAAAAATTATCGCTAGTGCTTCAGAAGGAGGGACCAATCTATTCCCAATGATGTATTTTGACACACCCGCTTTCCTCAGCCAGTCCCCTCAACTTTACAAACAATTAGCGGTCCTTGGAGGTCTCGAAAGAGTTTTTGAGATAGGGCCTGCATTTAGGGCTGAAAAACACGACACATATCGGCATCTTAATGAATTTATATCATTCGATATTGAAGGTGCATGGATGAATGATGAAGACGTCATGGGAGTTCAAGAACGTATGATTCACCATATTTGGTCTTCAGTTTCAGAAAATGATATGAATTTGATAGATGTGATCAACCAATATAAATCTAGTCAAGGAGAAGATACTATTTCTGTAGAAATACCTCAATTACCATTCCCAAGAATTTCATATTGTGAAGCTATAGAAATTGTAAAAGCAGGAGGTGGCGAAATAGAATGGGGAGACGATATAGAAAGCCATCATTGTGATTTGATAGCAGCGAAATATCCAGGTTTCCATTTCTTACCTCGATGGCCAATGGCTATGAAACCATTTTACATCTACCATAATAAAGATGAGAAAAGTAGTACAGGAGGACAATTAAGTAGAGGTTTCGATCTAAATTATGGCCGTGATGAAATGACAAGTGGCGGTCAAAGAGAACATAGAGTAGATATGCTCGAACAAAACCTTAGAGATATGGATCTTAATCCAGATGACTTCAAATTCTATACAGATGGATTCCGTTACGGTGCTCCTCCTCATGCAGGTTGGGGATTAGGTGTTGCTCGTTTACTAATGGTACTCACTGGTGCGGGGAATGTGAGAGAAGTTGTATTATTCCCCAGAGATAGAACTAGAGTTACACCCTAAAGGAAAAGTAAGAAATATGCTTCCACAGTTGAAAATGTTTCTTGATATTGTTAGTACCTCTGATGATGTATTCGGCATTCCAATAAAAGGTATGATTTCTAAATTATACAAAATGTTCTTTGCTGCAATGATTGTATCATTAGTTGCTGGAATAGGTTTGGGATACTTGATTTTTGTAGTTATTCTTTGATCATAATTACAAAACACATCACCGAAAAGAATGGGTATCAGTAACCCCTGCGCTAAATGAGAATTATGAGCAAGCCGACCTTTGCATATTTACTTCTGAAAGAACACCCATATGGCAGAGAGATGCTGAAACAATTAATCTCAGAAGGATTTATACCTAGTATTATTATTTCAGAAAATTCTAAAATCGCTGACGAAGAAAGAGAAAAATTTCTTACAAGAATAGAGGGAAATCCGATAGCTCCAGAGATAGAAGTACAATTGAGAGAATTGTTGACAAAAAATATACAAGTTGAAAATATAGAGGTCAAGATACATAATTCTGCTGAAGTCATGCCTCACCTTATTGGCTTAGATTTAGATCTCATCGTATTCGGTGGGACGAGAATAATTAGAGGAGAAATATTAGATTATCCAAAACACGGAGTAATCAATAGTCATCCAGGGCTATTGCCGGAATGTAGAGGTTCAGCATCCCCTGCTTGGAGTGTATACCATGATATCCCAATAGGGGCATCCACGCATTTCTGTGACAATGGAGTGGACACTGGTCATCTTTTGCTAAGGAGAGAAGTCGCTGTTAAAAGAGGTATGAAATATGAAGACTTATGCTATGAAACACTAGTTTTAGCAGGAATTTTGATGAAGGAAGCATTGATGGCTTATGAGGAGGGGAAGTGGGATCAAATGCGTCGGCCTCAAGGTGAAAGTCCCAACCCAACTTTCCGTAACGCTCCTGATGAAATCTTAGAAGTGGTAAATCAGAAATTAGAAGATGAAACTTACGCTCATTATGTAAACTAGGTGTGAAAAATGGAAAACTTACTCGATACTAAATTCCCATATGCAGACAATATTCTAAAGGGGAAAACCGCGCTTGTTTGCGGTGCATCAAAAGGAATAGGAAGAGCCACTGCTCTCATGTTAGCGAGAGCTGGGGCTCAGGTCATAGTCTGTGCAAGGTCACCTAATGAATTAGAACTATTATCTGAAGAAATGCATGGTGATAATCACATCATATTAACTTTAGATTTAGAAAATATACCTCTACTAGAATCTAAAATTAAGGAACTGATTAAACAACAACCAATACATATACTGATTAATAATTCAGGTGGACCCCCAGGAGGACCTCTTCTATCTAACACAATAGATGATTTTGAGGCCCCTTTCAAAAGACATCTATATGCGGCCCATACTATCACTCGTATCCTAATGCCAGCAATGAAAAGTGAAGGTTATGGAAGAATTGTAAATGTAATTTCTACATCAGTTAGAGAACCTATAGACAATATCGGATTATCAAATACACTTAGAGGCGCAATGGGATCTTGGGCGAAGTCACTATCTCGCGAATTAGATCCTTGTATAACAATAAATAATATACTCCCAGGTTTCACAGATACAGATAGACTCGAATCTCTTGCTGGATCTATTTCTAGTAGAACTGGAGAATCAATCGAACAAGTACAAGAAAAATGGATGAGTTCTGTACCTATTCAAAGATTAATTGACCCTTTAGAAACTGGTGCAGCAGTGACTTGGCTCTGTCTTCCGAGTAGTGGAGCAGTGAGAGGAATTAGCCTAGCAGTAGATGGCGGAAGAATGCGTTCAATATGAGTGTGGTATAGTGCAATTTGATATTTTTTTCTCAATCTCACAAACACCTGATACAACAGGTTACATCCCTTCTGAAAATGAAATGTTCTCTAATTTCTTAGATCAAGTAGAGTTAGCAGACGAATTAGGATTTGGAGTAGGTTGGGTTGCACAAGCCCATTTATCTACTGAAATACAAAAAAGAAATACTAAGCCAGTAGTTCCGCATTATCCAGGAGAAGTAGGATTATGCACAGACTTCTTCCAAATCGCACAAAAAATGTTCTCAAGAACTAAAAGAATGGATGTAGGCAGTGCAGTGTTATCAATCCTAGCTTCGGGGGGACCTATAGCAATAGCAGAACGTGTAGGCTCATTTATTGCACTACATGGGATGATGGAAGAAGAAAATAGACGCTTACACATAGGATTCTCTGCAGGAAGATTTGAGTTCATGGCTAGGCCATATGGAATAGTGCCTAGGAATGAAATCGAAGAAGCGGCATGGCCTGCTCTCAGAGGACAAATATTTGCAGAAGCATCAGAAATATTTCTAAGATTATTAAGTGGAGAAGTAATTTCATCAGAAATGATTAGAGATACAATTCTAACTAGAGATAATTTTAGATCTGATGAAGACTGGGGGAAGGTACAATTGGCTTCAATGAAACATAATGATAGTAATGATTTACCTGAATTGATCGAAATACCTCACAGATATGATTTCGAGGAAATCAAGACCATACCTCAAGAATGGAGGCGTGAATTACTTAATTTAGTAGTAGGCAGCCATGATCCAAAATTACAAATTGAAGTTAATAAATGGAGGCCAGTACAAGTTTTCAACCTCAGCATAACTCCGGCTCATGTCATTGATGCTACACATGAAAGGATGAGGCAATACTATCACCAAGATGGAGGTGAATGGAATAGGAGTATGATGCCACGTACAATTATGGTATTCATAAATAATGAAGAAGGTTTGACATCAGAAGAACAAAGCCTTGCTGCTAAAAAAGAGGCGAAAGCAGCTCTTACAACATACTGGAGTGCATTGGAAGGTACAATAGACCCTGCAAAAGTAGAGCGTGCTAGCGATAATGCAGTTATTGGAAATGTGGAAGAAGTGGTAGAACAGATTTCACAACGATTTGACAGTAATGATAGGCTGATGTGTTGGTTTGATTTTTTCAATCATGACAGTGAGAGAGTAAAACGGGACATGACAGCTTTTATGGAAAAAGTAGCACCAAATATTGAGGAGAGAAAATAAATGAGTGAGAAAAAAATCATTAGACCATCATCTGTTTCCCCCGGAAGACCAGGGTCAGCAGTATTTCCGACTAATCCGTTGGGAGAAAAACATGAGGGGATAGCTACAGGAAGAGACGTAGAATGGGAACCTTTAGTTGATTTTAGAAGGATGGACATTTCAGAAAATACAATCCATGGAGCCGTTGCTTGGGCGCATGGAGATGAAATTGTACATTCATTCGGAGGCAATGTACTTGTTTATGGAAGATCAATGATGAAGCCATTAATGATGAAAACTTTTGCTAAGGTATTAGATGATGAGTTGAACTGGGAACAGAAGGCAATTTCATGTTCTTCACATAATGGCGACACTGAGCACGTAGCCGCAGCCCAGTCAATTCTAACTGAATCTGAATGGGGACTTATGCAATGTCCATTAGATGTACCATTAATTCAATTTGGAAGACAGGTTAGAAGACCAAGAAGATGGTTTCATACATGTTCAGGAGAACATGCTGCAATGTTGAAGGGACTTCGAAAAATGGGAATGAATAGAGCCGGATATACTTTGCCAAGTTCACCATGGTTTCCTATGTTCCTAGATGTTCTTAGAAGTTATATGAATAAGCCAGATTGGGAACCATTGAGAGTTGCTAAAGATGGCTGTGGTCTTCCAACTGTATCCAATACCGTCGATGAACTGGCGGTAATGTTTGCGGGCCTTGCAACTAATAAAAATGAAGACTGGATATGGGAGGCAATGAATAGAAGTCCTGATTTAATAGGCGGATTCAATCGTTTAGACTCAACATGTCTTAAAGCAGGAAATGGGAAATTAATAGCGAAAGAGGGCGCAGATGGATTACTCGGCCTATCAATAGAACATCCAGACTGGCCAAAAGGCCTAGGTGTGGTAATTAAAATTGCACATGGATGGAATTCTCAAGCAACTTGGTATGTCGCAAGAGCAGTTTTAGGAGTTTTAGGGATTGAATTGAGAAACCCATACCCATTGCATCGCCAAAAGGCATTTATTGTCTCTGGGATTGTTCCTGAAAAATACCAAGAAGCTCTAGAAAAAGTCGTGACATGGGACGAATGGGATCCCGATCAAGACAGATTCAATCTTGATTGGAATGAGTATTCAGCAGGTATGACACGTAAAGACCCATTTTCTAATGAAGGCGGGTTGGAGGGATAAAGTGAAACTCCAAAATTATATCTCAGGAACATTTGTGGAACCTGACTCAGGAGAATGGATGAATGACTATTCACCCGCTACTGGAGAAATTATTGGCAAAGTGCCAAAATCAAATGGAATAGATGTGGATAGAGCAGTTAAATCTGCCAAAGAAGCATTGCCATATTGGTCTTCTTTGACACATAATCAAAGGGCAGACTGGTTAGATAAGATTGCAGATTGTTTAGAATTAAAGTATGAAAATATTGCATACTTAGAAAGTAAAGATACGGGGAAACCAATTTCTTTAGCGAGAGAGGTTGATGCCTATCGTTCAGTGAAAAATTTCCGATTTTTTGCAAACATGATAAGAGATTTAGAAGTAGAATATTTTGAAATGGAAGATGCCACGAATAGAGTAATCTACAAACCAGTAGGAGTAGGAGCACTCATAACACCTTGGAATTTACCTCTATATTTGCTTTCATGGAAAGTTGCACCTGCAATAGGAATGGGTAATACGGTGATCTGTAAACCAAGTGAATTGACACCAATGACTGCAGATTTATTGATGAAAACAATTGATGAAATTAATTTACCAAAGGGGGTGGTTAATCTTATTCATGGAGATGGAAAAGGTGCAGGATCACCGTTAGTATCTCATGATGATATCGATCTAGTATCATTCACAGGAGGAACATCTACGGGATCAATAGTTGCACAATCAGCAGCCGCATCATTTAAGAAATTAAGTCTTGAATTAGGTGGTAAAAATTCAAGTATAATTTTTAACGATTGTGATTTAGAAAAAACTGTCACAGGTGTAGTTAGATCTGGTTTCTTGAATCAAGGACAAGTCTGCCTATGCGGAAGTAGAATACTCGTTCAAGAAGGAATTTATGATCAATTTATACAGAAATTTGTTGAAGAAGTTGAGAATATGAAAATAGGTGACCCTTCGGATGAAAATACAGCATTAGGGGCATTAATATCTCCTGAACACTTATCAAAAATTGAAGAATATATACGAATTGCTGAACAAGAGGGTGGGAGAATTCTTACAGGAGGGTATCCATGCCTACCAAAAGAGTTTGAAAATGGAAATTGGATAGCTCCTACAGTAATTGCTGACTTAAGTGTAGAATCACGTTGTTCAACTGAAGAAATATTCGGACCTGTCGTAACTATTCATAAATTTACTAATGATGAACATGCAATTCAAATTGCGAACAATACAAGATATGGCTTAGCAGGTAGTATTTGGACCGAGGATTTGGAGAAAGCGAACAAGGTCGCCGAATCAATTCATACTGGAATGATATGGATAAATACATGGCTTCATAGAGATTTAAGAACTCCGTTTGGTGGAGTAAAAGATTCAGGTATAGGAAGAGAAGGAGGAAGATGGAGCATAGGATTTTTCTCAGAAACAATGAATATTTGTACCAAGCATGATTAACGGCGGTTCTTTCTACCTTTTCCTCTCTTTGCTTTACCAGATTTAGAATCCCAATTCCGTCCCGGTTTATTCGACCAAGAACTAGTATCAACGTCTGAATAATTGCTTTTTTCTAGCTTCTTTCTTAATCCTCTAGGCAATTCTTGGACTGATTGAACGTCGAGTTTGATGCCAATATCCTGTTCAAGTCTACGTATACCTTCCCCCCCTGAACCAATCATTGAACCTATTGCAGAATCATCAACATAAACAGCAGCAGATGAATCTGTGAGGAATTTTGCATGTTTCACAGTGATACCAGTTAGCCTAGTTGCCTCCCTCTTCAGTTCTTCTGCAGCCAAATTCCAAGCGGGACTACCTCCATCATCGCCTGAACCGGTTACGGGAACAACAGCAATTTCTGAGCCAAAGGCAAACATTTCATGAGTTAAACGATTGGAAGGGAACTCTCTAATTTCAATAACTGGACGGCTTAAATCTGATTCCATACCAGTAGGTGCTCTAACTACCATTTTCAGTTCTAGAACTTGGTTTATTTTTCCTTTTTCAATATGAATAACTGTATCTAGTACTTGAGAAATTAAACCAAGTTCTACTTTACCAACTAGCCTCTGTATAGCCTGAAGACCACTATTAGCATGAGTAACTCCTAAAAGACCGACTCCTGCTAATCTCACATCACCGAATATTTCGAAATCACGCGCTCGGCGAACTTCATCAAATATTACAAAATCAGGCCTTAATAAGAAGATAATTTCAGCTGTTTTCTCTAAATCTCCTTCTAAAGGTGCATATTGTGTCACTCTCTGGGGAACTTGTAAATCCCTAGGAGATTCCATAGTTTTTACCATAGCACCCATTTCTGAGTCAAGATAAGAGGCTATTGCTTGAGCAAAAGTGGTTTTCCCAGAACCAGGTTTACCTACAACAAATATTCCTCTATGGTGGTTTGAAATTCTATTAATTAATTCTTGATCTAACTTATAATCAGATAATTGTAAATTAGCAACTGGGCGGACAACAGTAATTTCCCATGCATCAGAGAATGGAGGCCAGGCACAACTAACTCTCAAATCTCCAATCTGCATAACTTTGCAACCCTCACGTTCAATTTCTATAAAACAATCAGAACGTGCTGAGTTTTGCTCAATAATTAATGACAAATCATCTGAAAGATTTTCTAAAGATGGTTTGTCCCACAATTCTCTTTCGAGTTCATTAAGACTCAAAGAAGAAATATGCCCACTTTTGACTCTAGGCTTACATTCAGCCTTCAAGAATACAGTAGAGACGGAGTCATCCAATAGCAATTCTTCGAGAATTTCAGGTAGAGGTGGATGATCTCCAAACGATGCCATATACCTAAGATGGGCTCTTTAGATTTCATGTTTGGCCTATTATTGGAAATAATGCTTCAATTAACTAAACATCATCTGAATCCTAAAAAAGGCGGTAAGACTGAAAGTATAGTTGTTTAGCCACGCATGATAACATGGTATCTGTTGGAATAATTGGTTTAGGTTCATATGTCCCTCCTAATGAAATGAGTAATGAAGATTGGATGGAATTTGTAGATACGAGTGATGAGTGGATAACAACAAAAACTGGCATGAAGAAAAGAAGAATTGCAAGCCCTGATGTATGTACTTCGGATCTTGCAGTAGAAGCATGTAAACAAGCTCTAAAAAATGCAAATTTACTTCCCAAAGATATCGATTTACTGATTTTGGCTACTTCTTCACCTGACGTCCCTTTGTCATCTACGGCAGGAATTATTCAAGATAAATTGGGATGTGTAGATTGTGCTGCTTTTGATATAAATGCCGTTTGTGCAGGGTGGGTACATGCACTAGATGTAGGGTCAAGATTTGTAGGGACTAGTGGATATGAAAATGTTCTTGTTGTTGGCTCAGAAATATATTCAAGAATCCTAAATTGGAAGGATCGGGCGACATGCGTATTATTCGGAGACGGAGCGGGTGCAGCTGTTCTTTCAAAAGTGAAATCAGGAAATGGGATATTAGGTTCATGGTTGATGTCAGATGGTTCTGGATCTTCAGTAATTGAAATACCATCAGGAGGTGTACGAACTCCATTTAACTCAGATAATTTTGAAGAAGGACAACAGTATTTCCATATGGATGGAAGAGCAGTTTGGGACTTCGCAATCGAGGCTTTTCCTCAAGCAGTAACTAATGCTCTTTCAAAAGTGGGGAAAACAATAGATGAGGTTGACCTGATTATCCCTCATCAAGCCAACATAAATATCATAAAAAAAGGAATGGAGAAATTAGGCCTAGATATGGAAAAAACATTCACTAATTTACATAAATATGGGAATACTGCGGGTGCAAGTGTACCAATTGCAATGCATGAAGCAATGGATAAGGGACTGATAAAAGATGGAAGTTTAGTAGTTACTGCAGCATTTGGTGGCGGACTAGCATGGGGAGCTAACGTAATTCAATTCTAATAGTTATGAAACTGAACCCAACCACCAGTAGCGGCATCGTGCCTTAATATTGAATCATCAGAATTTTGACACCAAACCTGTCCAGTTTCATCTGCCCAAACTTTCTGACCATACTCATTGACAGGGGTCCCCTCAGGAGGAGTTATTTTTTGTGGCTTAGGTGGAGTGGGTAATTCATCAAGAAGTGCATCAATGTGAGATGTGCTTCTCATCTCTTCTACCACTGGCTTCTCGTCCTTAGATTCAACATCTGTTAATTCTTGATTTCCAATTTCGTTCACTGCAGGCATCCCTTCATAGGCGTAATCAACTTCAATCGTTGGTTTTTCTTCTTCAGAGGCGTCTCTTTCATCTAACTTATTTTTACGTAAGCCAATGACACCTAAGAAACCAATTATTACTAGTATTGAGATACTCACAAGAATACTCAGAACAAACTGAAAATCATTCTGAAAATATTTGAGGCCGGGGTGTGAGTCTGAATTATCTCCTTTACCATCGCCATCAGAGTCTTCCCACTCAGATGTATCATTAGGGAAAATATCATCTGAATCGATGTAGCCATCATTATCAGTATCTGCCAATAATGGATTAGTACCATATTTTATCTCATCAATATCTGATAGACTATCCCCATCATCGTCAGTATCTGCATTGTTCCCTATTCCGTCATTATCCGTATCTACCCATTCTGAGCCATCTAGGGGGCTCCAATCTTCAATATCTGGATAATTGTCATTATCGTCATCTGTATCTATTAAATCACATTCAAGATCTGAATCAGTGTCCAAAGGGATAGATTGTGATAGCATAGGATCTGTTTCACAAATTAATTCCATAGAATCTGACCACCCATCTCCATCATCATCTGTATCTGAATTATCACCTATACCATCTCCATCAGTATCAGTATCTTCAGAGGGGTCTTTGGGGAAAGCATCGAGTATATCGATCGTCAAATCGTTATCATCATCATTATCTTCGCCAATATCTTGACAACCGTCAGCATCTGCATCGCTAGATAAATTGCTTATCCAATTAATAAGACCTGGAGTGCAATCATCTACTGAATCTATTCGGCCGTCTCCGTCATCATCTATGTCATCTAAATCAATGATCCTATCATCATCTGAATCTAGCGAGCAATCGTCAACTGAACTGGCACCCTGAATAATAGTAATGTAATGTGTAGGGCATGCCCACAAGAATGTACTTCCTGGAGAATCAGTGTAGAAATCATATGGATTTATCTGTTGATTAGATTGAGCCTCATCTGATACATAATACCCTATATCTGCATCAATACAAGATGATTGTGCATACGATGGCTGGTAAGTTCCAGGCGAACAAGGAGTTTGAGAAATTGACATTGAATCAGAGGAGAAATATCCGGGTTCAGCAGAAATACAAACCGTTTGTTTAGTTGAAGGCTGGTAAGTACCGGGAGAACATTCAACATAATCTGATTGGCCTAAATTCAGAACAAAAGTACCTTCAGGAGCATCTAAACAAGAATCTGATCCCTCGGATGGCTGGTAAGTACCTTCTAGACAAATATTCTGAGACGAGGATCCTTCTGTAGATACAAAGTGACCAGAATCAGCAAGAATACAAGAATCAGGACTTATTGATGAAGACGATGGATTATAGCTCCCAATCGAGCATGGTACTTGTTGATTCGCTGCAAATGATGAGACATAATGGCCAGGATCAGAATTATAACAACTAGATTGACCTGCTTGAGGCTGATAATTCCCTGGTTCACACGTAGTTTGATTCGTCGCTCCAAACATATCTACAAAATATCCAGAATCAGCATCAATACAAGAGGATTCACCACTATTGGGCTGGTAAGTTCCAGGAGAACAAATCAATTGTGATGATTCTCCTTCATTTGGTACATGATATCCGATGTCGGCATCTAAGCAGTCACTAGAGTTAGTTGAAGAAAAATTTGGATTATAGGTCCCCGGGACACATGGTGTTTGAGAAGGTGAACCTAGAATATCTACGAAATAACCTGGAGTCGCATCTAAGCAACTTAAACTAGATGTTGAAGGTTGATAAGTCCCTAGACTGCATTCGGTTTGAAATGCTGAACCATTAGTAGGAACATAATGTCCGGGTGCTGCCTCAATACATCTGAATTGACCCATAGACGGCTGGAATGTACCAACACCACAAGGTGTTTGAGATACCGATTGAGGGGCTGAAGAATAGTTCCCTTGGCTTGCTTGAATACAATATGATTGTCCAGAATAAGGTTGGTAATTACCAGGAGTACATGGACTCTGATAAGTAGATGCAGGAGAGGAAACAAAATTACCTGGAGATGCAAGAATACAAGATGTTTGACCCGTATTAGGTTGATAACTACCATTCGTACATGCTATTTGATTTGGTGAACCTGGAACAGACGTATAATATCCAGAATCTGTATCTATACAAGTTGTCTGAGCAGTTTGGTTTTGATATGTCCCTGCTAGGCAAGACTGTTGACTAGTGGCACCTACAGTATTGACATAATAACCAAGAGAGGCAGGGGTCTGTATAAAAGAACCAAATGCAGAAGTGTAGTAACCTAGTGTAGTCGTTAAACATCCTGATTGACCGGTTAGTCCTTGATAAGTCCCAGGAGAACAGGGTATCTGTGACGTCGCACCAGAGGTAGATACAAAGTAACCCTGAGCAGCGCTTGTACAAGATGCACTACCAGAGTTTGGCTCAAATGTACCAACAGAACATAACTCTTGATTTACCCCTATTTCTGCATCAATCAGATTATTGACATCACCGATTATTGAGGAATCGACAGTATTGAAATAACTTAGATTCATATAATATTGACCTGTGAAATTTATTCTTTCAATTTCAATATATATACTTCGTGACGATGAACTAGAAGTACTATTCGTACTAACTGATTTGGGACTAAAACCAGAACTATTGTTAGAATCAATGATACTGAGAGTTGAACTATACAAAGAAATACCGATTTCGGCATTTGAAGACTCGACATTTATCCATACTCCATATAATTTATCAATATCAATCATATAGTAATCGTACACATCTGAAGAGGAACTTATTCGAGCAGTGTAACTAGCGCTGTTAGAACTTAAATTATTATAACTAAGGTTAGAATCACCTGAATCACCAGTAGAAGTAGATACAAAGCTACCAGGGTCTGAAATTTCACAAGATGTCGAGCCTATTTCTTGTTGATAGTAACCTTCTGGACAAATTGTTTGAGAAGGAGATGCTAATGAATTAACATAATGTCCGGCAGAAGCCTTACTACAAACTGATTTACCTGTTTGGTGCTGATACTCACCCAGAGGGCATTCAGATTGATATAATGCAGAAGATAATGAATAATGTCCAATAGAAGACTCGTTACATGTGATCCTTCCCCACGAGCCAAGATCACAATTCATCCATCGAGCAGGATTATTTGGATACGGATCTGTAGGAGAGGGAACACCGTCTCCATCGTCATCTCCAGTCATATGCACATCAAGCAAGTTAGTTATTCCATCACCATCCATATCTTGATCTGAAAAGGAAATTTCATGGCCATTTGAAAAATTCATCAGATAAGGAGATATTAAAAAATTCGTAGTATTATCGAATTGACCATCCTGATTTCCCCAGCAGAATATATCATATGAGTTTGATATCGAACAAGTCGATTCTAAACCTGAGGTGATTGCGATCATATCATCTGAGATATTTGAAGAAGAAAAATCTACATACTGAGGTATATTGGTATTAGAACCCGTGCAACCACTTGAAGGTATAACAGAAGAGCACTCGCCATTTCCAAGTTGACCATAGGTATTAACTCCCCAGCAATTAATCGAACCATTATCTAGTATAGCACAAGCATGAGAATTAGTACCCTGAATAGAAATTGCTGAACGGCCAGAATCTAAAGACAAAGAGATTGAACCATTAGTCAACTGGCCGCCAAGAGATGAGATAGTGTATGAATAGCCCCAACAACTAATAGAACCACTTGAAGAAATTACACATACACTATATCCTGGCGTTGATATTGATACCACACTTTCGCCAATCGAATGATTGACTATTACAGGAGTATTACTGTCAGTAGTTGTACCATCAGCAAATATTCCGTAAGAATTGTCTCCCCAACAGGACACTTCTCCAGTATTCAGTAAAGCACAGGTGAAATCTAAGCCTGATGAAATTGAGACTGCTGTTTTATTCACTCCAAGATTAACCGCAGTAGGAGAATTTCGATTACTATTCGAACCATCTCCTAATTGCCCCTTATTATTCCTACCCCAGCAAGATACAGACCCATCATCAAGAATAGCACAAAAGTGATTATTCCCTTGACTTAATGCAGCTGGAATTTTATCACCTAAATCTACATATCCGCTTAATAATTGTTGGTTACCTAAACCAAGTTGACCATAATTATTCAAGCCTGAGCAGTAAAGACTGTAATTACCTAAAAGAGAACATTGACCTGAAATTGAAATCACATTGCCTCCAGAGAAATTTGCTGAACCATTGATGAAAGAAACTACTGACCCATTATCAAGAACTAAGTTAGGGCTATCAGAGTTCATTTCAAAAACTGAATTTGAAAAAACATTTCCTTTTTCAGAACCAGGTGAATTAAGCCCAGATACTGATTTACTTGCAGAGAAATATTCATTTTCAGTCGAATCAATCTCTTCGGATGAATCAATGAAATTAAGAATTGGGACTGTTAGAAATAGTAAACAAATCGTGGCCGCAAGATATTTTTGCACTGGCATAATACTGGACATACAGCACTAGCGCCTATCTGGAGACTATCACTATTACTCTAGATTGATATAGTCATGCATCACATTTCAATACTTTTTTAGCAATCGGAGGAATCTCAAGATTAGCAGAACTGAAAGCCTGTTCAACGGAAATGAAGGGCGTATCTGATTTACGGCTTGCTCTAGCTCGGGAACTTATGATTCTCCAAGCACCTTTTTTACCGATTCCAGGAATAGATTCTAGCTGTTGTTGAGATACAGAATTGATGTCAAGATTTAATTCCACGCCTGAAATACTCCTCATGCCATGGCCAGTCACTAAGATATCAGATTCTGTTTCGAGAGGGATATGATAGGGGATTCCAACTAAAATTGGATAAGCCCCTATTTGTCGGCCAAAAGTAATTCCCGACTTACCATATATCGATGGATCTCTGTGTATTGGATTCAAGACTTGCTCGGGACGGCGTATTCTATCATCATGCGTTTCCCACCAGATATCCTTTAATATAGAACCAAGAGGAAACATTTCTTCGAGCAATGGCTTGTCTATATTTTCACGAACTTTCTGTTTAAATGAGCGGAAATCTACGTCTGAAATTTCCTGAAAACCTTGACCTTCGACCTGTCTTATATTAATACGTCTTAGCCACAATCCTTCTGAGCGTAAATCTTGCAATAATTGGAGATTCAATGAATAACTGTGTTTATTTTCACCGTTCAGCCCTGCTATAAAGTTAAGACCGGGGAGAAGTTTAGGGAGACCTCTGTCCCCCCTAACACGACCAAAATCATTGATGTGACGTATTGCGATTTTCAATTGTTCGGCATCACAATTTAACCAATTCATTTCATGAACATTAGGGTCAGCTGATTCTAAACCAAATGATAATACTGCGCCATCACTAAGAGTATCAATCATAGATTTGGTTATTTCTGTAGATGGTTCAATATTTTCAGCAACTATTGAAGGATTCCCATTATCTACATGTAATATGTTTAATCTTTCATCATTTCTTGCCCCATATAGAACCTTAGAAATCGGTTCGGGGTTAGGAATCGGATATTCCATATCTATGACCCCTTCTGCACGATATGTGTAGATGTCTGTTGCACCTCCAATTCTTATATTTCTTACACCAGAATCTATAGCGCCGGAAATTTCTTTCAACACATCATCTTCACTTCTCCAAAGAGGGACTCCTTTTTTCGGTTCTATACAAAATTTACATCCTCTCTTAAATCGTACGCAGCCTTGATAAAGTTCAACTTCATATGTTAAAGGCCCTGTGCGTCCATCTTCCGTAAAAAGATCAGGATGAGTGGTCACTGCCTTAGAAGTAGAACCTTTTTGGGCCCATAAAGACCATTGTTCTTTAGTTCTCTTACCGTGCTTCCAGATACCTGTTGAGATATAGTGGTTTAGAGATGCATCAATATCGTTAACTGCACAGAAAAGATTACTTCGTAAAGGAGTCCATCCAGAATAACGCCAATTTTTAATTGCCCACCCTCCACATAATATTGGTTGCTCTCTAGGAAATACTGCAAGAATTTCATCCAATTCTTTTTGACTGATCGGAGTTCCTCGAACATATTTTCCAGGAACTATTGAACCAGCTAGAACTACTGTGCCAGATAATTTCGATAAATCTCTACGTAGTTTATCTCTATCGTCCTTATTCTTAAGAAGAGATTTATATCTTAATCTCCATTGATCTATAGTGAGATACGTATATGGTATACCTCTAGATTCAAGGACACCACAAATATAACGAATATGAAAACCAAGATAGTTTGGAACTCCAAATGCAGCAGGCTCATCTTCATAGCCATCAATTACAAGCCACCCCTCCATATTGGTAGGGGAATCTAATACAGCCATTAATAACTCGCTTATTTTCTGCGGCGTGAACGCCTATCATTAGAGCCACCGCGTGACTCATTTGATTCTTGGACACTGATTTTTCTTCCATGAAATTCAAATCCGTCTAATTCCTTAACTGCTTTTTGACCATCTTTTAGGCTAGAGAATTTTATGAAAGCAAAACCTCTTGACTTACCAGTCTCGCGATCTTTAGCGATATGGACCTCTGTTAGTTCACCATAGGTAGAAAATAATTTTCTTAAATCATCTTCATTGGCATCCCAAGAGATACTACCTACAAATAACTTGACTCCTGATGATTCAGCGGACTTTGCTCTAGCAGATTTCAGAACTGCACGCTCTGCAGATAATTCTTCTTTAGTTGCAGTGCCATCATTGACCTTATTCATACAATCACGGCATCGTATTGGTTTCCCAGGTGTGGGTTTGAAAGGAACTTCTGTAGAACTCGAACACATAGTGCAAGTGGTTTTGTGCATTTCTCTACGCTGGCCCCCTGAACGATTACCTCCTGAACGGTTATTGTTGCGCATTTTAGCAACAAATGCTGGAACTTCATGATTTATACCTCTTCTAAAATCTGCTAGAGGAGAAAGATATGGACGAACTCCATCGTGTCCAAGCATTTTCTCAGCCTCAGATGACCATCTTTCTCCAGGCCTATTTAGAGATTCAACATTCGCCCCTTCAGGTATAGTATATCCATGCCCAAATCCGTTAGAAAGTACACGATATCCGCTATAATCACACCTAGGACATGATACATTAAAATCAGGTAAGGAATCACTTTTCTGTAGTATTTCTCCACAAGGAGGACATATTGCATGCAAAACTCCTAATTCAGGATTTTCACGAGTTGACGCTTTGAGCATAGGTTCAAACTGAGTTATTTTAGCCCGGACTATGTCTCTTGAACGCATTGCATCACCAGCAGACGGGATGTATCGATCGACAAAGTCTGTAACATAAATATCAGCGAATAGTTTCAAAGCAGGGATTGTCCTCTCTCCACCATCTTTATTTTCAATATGAAGAATTCTGATTTCGGCAGTTTTAGCATTGAGACGATTTACTTGACCTATCACTATGTCGCCGATTTTAGGCATGTTAGCAGTAGAACCTTTAATCTGAACTGATATCGTCCCATTATCTTCAACTAACTTACCTGAGAGAGATGCAAGAAAACCAGAATTAGTAGAAATTATGCCATCTCCCAAAGTTAATCCTTCGTCGACTGCAACGGATGTTCCCGGTGTGACGAAGTCGCCTGCTGAAGCATTCATTGTACTGGCGACCGGTCAACCACGTATGAATAACACGGATGTTGAGAATCAAACATTTAGTTAGGGCAAAGCCGCCAAAAACCTACTTTTGTCATGTCTCTCTGTCTTTTATGATGAGAATATTTAGCAGGTAGTGCAAAATCCGCTTCACCATACATCTCCACATCCCAACCTTTAGATTCGAAAAATGGACGGATGTGAGTTGCACTCGCACTATGGAGTAAATGAGCAATTGAACCATTTTTCAGAATCATTTCTAAAAAAGGTCTATCGGCTTTTTCTTTCTGTCGACCCCATGGAGGATTACAAATTATCAAATCGACTTTTTTCAAAAAGGTCTCACTGCTAATATGTTCATTGACTATTAAACCAGAATTTAGAGCATTATGTTTAATTAAATTCTTCTCTAAAGTACTACACGCTTCAATGTCGGTTTCAACAAAAATTACTTGTTGAACTCCTAATTTCAACGCCGCTATACCTAATATACCATTACCTGCCCCTAAATCTGCTACTGTATAATTATCATTAATATCACCAAATGATGCTATGTCAAAAAGTAAACGAGCGGCTAAATCACCGTCTGTAGAATACTGTTCTAAACTAACATCATTACAAGGATGTGGCTCTAAATCAGAGAGCATCATGGCAAGATGACGGATTCTCATAACCTATCGCAGATTGCTTATACGTTTGAATTAATTCTAATTAATGTCCCGTAAAGAACTATTCATCAGATTATTCGATTCATCTAAAATTCCATCTGCTAAAATTAATTCAGCTAAAAGTACACCATAACCTGCTGCTCCAAGAATTGTATTATCAGATACTACTTTAAATCTTAATTTTTTCCCTGTGACTTCTATTTCGCCAATGGAAACCGCCATCGCTGCAGAAAGATTTTGATTAGGATTTCGTGATTCAGAGCCAGACCATCTATGTTCTTCAACGTCTAATTTACCGTCTACAAAATTAATTATGTTAGTCGAAGAAGGAAGCCTTGAATCAAAAGATTCAAATGAATATTTTTGCCACTCTTCAATGACTTTGTGCGCACTTATTTCATTGACGAATTCGACCTCTATTGAAGCTAAATGCCCAAATTCGCGAGTTACACGCGAACACCAAACTTTACTACCAAGATTTGCTTCTTGGAAAATACCATCATATTTTTTCCCTAGAATTTTATTCAACTCCCTTACCACACTCTCTGACTCTCCTGGAATTGCAGAATTTATTGGCATACCCATTCTGCCTTTAGTAAGAAGGCCCCTACCGCCTCCTGAAAGTGACTGTTCTGTAACTATATTCACAGATAAAAAGTCAAAATTAGAAATTAATGGATGTAAAGTCAAAGCTATAGGGACAACCATACAGTTGCTACATGAGATTAAGTATCCTGTCCCATAATTTTGAGATTCTAATATCGTTAAATGGTCTGAATTAACGGTAGGAATTACAAGAGGGACGTCACTATCCATTCTATGAGCCAATGCATGACTAATGACAACAAATCCTTCTCTGGCTAATCTCTTTTCTACCCTAATTGCTACATCTTCGGGTATGGCAGAGAATATGATTTGGACATTTTCTGCCTTCAATTCGAAAATCAACTGATCGATGTCAACTAAGTCTTTGACTACAATATCGGGCAATTTTGGCCGAACTTCATCTAGGGACCAAGGTAATTCACTTATTTTTAAACCAACCGTAGAACTAGAACCAATGACTGATACAGGATTTAGCCAACTATGATTGACCATTCTTTGAAGATAACGTTGTGCTACAAGACCTCTAGAACCGAGAATTGCACAATTCACTGTTTCCACGCTTCCCATACATGTCGCAAGAGCGCAAAGTACGTAAGAACAACTGTTTATCGATTAGAGAAAATATGATTTAAACAACGAGTTAAAGTACTATCGATATTTATACTAAATTATGGAAATTACGGGACTGGTATACATCTCATTGGGGCTTTTGCTTGGAGGCACCATAGGCTGGATGTTATCTAAGCAAAAAATGAGTGCAATGATTATTCGTTCTGAAGAAAGACTTGCAGCCAACATGGAAGGAAAGGATACTATGCGTGCAGAATTCCAATCAATGGCTCTAGAAGTCGCCAAAGATAGTAATGCAGCGTTTCTTGATCTTGCCGAACAACGATTAGGTAAAGTTCAGGCAGAAACAGAAAAAGACTTAGTCGCTAGAAAAAAAGAAGTTGATGATTTAGTATCTCCTCTTAAAGAGCAATTGGAAAAACTTGCAAAGTCGAATTTAGATTTAGAAAAGAACCGGATAGGGGCCTATGAAGGGATCAAAAGACATCTCGATAGCCTGGATCAAAATACTCGTTCACTAGGACTAAGAGCCGACAATTTGACTGAGGCATTGACTGGATCGTCCCAATCAAGAGGAAATTGGGGAGAAGTTAAGTTACGTAGATTATTAGAAATCGCAGGAATGACGGAGCATGTGGATTTCTTTGAACAAGAAACCACTGATGATGCAAGGCCAGATTTTGTAATTCGTTTACCTAACTCAGGAACTATACCTGTTGACTCTAAAGCAATAGGAAAGAAGTTTTTTGAAGCCATAGAAAATGCATCCGATGACGAAAAATCAGAATTAATTATTGAACACGCCTCGGGTATGAGGAAAACTGCGAGAAAATTAGGAGAAAAATCATATCATGACAAACTAGAAGGTGATATTGACTACGTAGTAATGTGGGTCCCAAGTGAAGCCCTGCTAGCTGCCGCCTTTGCCGCTGATCCAGATTTACATGAATATGCATTGTCAAAATCTGTGCTAATAGCTACACCAGTGACAATGTTAGCCTTATTGAGAACGGTGGCAATCTATTGGCAACAACAAGCATTAGCAGATGGTGCAAAGGAAATATATGATGTCAGTAGGGAGATGTATAAGAGAACTGAAGTATTCATGAGACATGTAATGAAGATAGGGAGTAACTTAGACAATGCTGGAAAGGCGTATACTGCAGCTATGTCCTCATATGAAAATAGAATATTGCCACAAGGACGAAAACTAGAAAATTTACAAGTTAGCGGAACTCTCCAAAGTTCCCTACCTGAGCCTCAAGAGTTAACAAATATCCCTGATTCTAATTCTGAAGATTATTAATCATCGAACATTTCGCTGCCATATATGGTACAGTGGCAAACAGGCAGATACCACCCCGTGGTCGATTTACCAGAACATTATGAGGTACGAGACTTTACTGGAGGAGATTATACACCATCTAAAATGACGTATGACATAGGTAAATATGATGAATTAAGACCAGGGATGTATAATACTGATTTGTTTAAAGACAATAGATTCTTGCATATTGGAATAGATATCGGAGCGCCAGTAGGAACTCCCTGTATGGCTTTTGAAGATGGAGTAATTTCTCATTTTGGATATAATCCAGAAGATGGAGACTATGGAAATGTCATAATTACAAAACATATTATTGGTGGAGTTCCAATTTGGGCATTATATGGGCATTTAGATTCTAATTCTATCTCTAAGAAGAAGATTGGCCAGAAAATTTCTCGTGGTGAAGTTATTTGCTGGATGGGAGATAAGCATGAAAATGGAGGATGGGAATCCCATCTACACTTTCAACTCTCGATAATTGAACCTAAAACTCACGATATGCCAGGAGTAGTCGACCCAGTAAACAGAAAAATTGCATTGATTGAATACCCAGACCCAAGATTAGTTCTCGGCCCTATATACTAGACCTTAGAGAGATGAGACTTGAGTTCAATTATTGAACCCATTTCAGATGGATCTACACCTCGCAATAGTGCTAGTGCGATACTTATCCAATCGGAAATATGAGATGCATAGAGTAATCTTTCTAGTAAACTTTCACCTTCACAGTCAATTATCCAAGAGTTTTCATTTGCAATATTTTCTAACATCCAGTTCATTCTAGAACGTATTCTAGGATGAATATCTTCGCATGAAAAATAGATTAAAGAATGTTCATTACTTTCTGAAGAAGCCCATGCAACTATCTCATTATGATTCATTTCAGGTAATTCTGTGGAACGAGCAAAAACATCTGAGTTCTCATTTAATTGATTAGAAAAGCGTCGACCAGCGCAACTTAAAACGGTAGGAGTAATTATACCAATTTGTTTACCAAGCATCGACTCTGCTACAGAAATAACCAATCCATTCCCTCCACTTATGTCTGAGTCTATCGATAGAGAACGTAAGCGGCTTAACATAGATGTGATTTCTTCGGGATTTGGCTTTTCAATAATACCTATTTCCCAACAAACCGCTAATTGAGTTCCGAATAAATGACCAAATGCTGAACGTGGCATTTGACCACTTGGAACCTGTAAATATAGGCACTCCTCATCCTCAGTAATGACTTTTTTTAATTCACCTCCTGATGAAATACCAATGACTGTACCTCCTGACTCTAATGCTTCTTTCACACCATCAAGTGTTTCCTCGGTATTTCCTGAATAAGACGTTGCAATTATTAACCAATCAGGCCCCCACCAAGAAGGTAAACCATAATCTCTCCAAACGACAAATGGTAGTCCTCCTGAGTGATCTGATAATGCAGAAAGATACATCCCCCCTGCACCGGAACCTCCCATTCCTAAACATAATACACCGGACCAATCAGTATCTTTGGGAATATCTAACTTAGAATTAATCGCTTGTTCAAAATCATCAATGAAATTACGAGTATATCCTGCCATGTCACGATGATCTAAATTTTTCAGAAGCTCGTCCATATCTCTCGGAATCATATCGCATCCTCCGCCGTAAACCCAGGTAGTGCCACCCATACATCATGTATGTAACCAATTCGTAATTTAGTAGATTTAATATCATCATCGTATGGAAGAGCAACTGTAGTCATGGTGTAATCTTGAGGGCTCATAACTTCCGCAGCAGAACTATCTCTATTCATAATATCGACAATATGTTGTTCCGAAGTTGAACAAATAATCCTCGCTTTTTCCATATCTCTCCATGTTGCTCCAGAGCGTTGAAAGAATTTTAAGCGGCGGATAATTGGTCCATCTTTCTGCCATGAATCAATTAACCACAAATCATTGTTCAGCTTAACGACATCTCCAACAGCATAGGCTGGCTTACGATAACTAACAGTAAGTCTAGTAATTTCTATTCCATCCCTCATTCCAACAACTGTTGAAGTTTCTTTTATTGTCCCACCAAATTTCTTTGTTAAAATTCTCCCCCAAGATCTTGCCATTGATTTAGAGCCTAGTTGTAAATCCCAACCCCCTGTCACTATACCTTCCTTAGTTATAAAAAACATAGGATCAGCTTCCATTCCCCCAAGCATTTCATCTAGAGTGGCTCTCAATTCTCTAAGCTCACTTTCCGACAACTTACGACCTGCTGAACGAAGTTGAACTATCGCTTCAAAGTAGGCACCATCTTTCCTCGTGCAAGGAGTACATATTGCATTACTAGTCTGAATTAATACCTCATAACTATCTTCAAAAAAGAAATTATCAATCATGCCTGAAACATCTAAATGAACTCTGTTGGTTCTATCGTCAATTACTTGCAGAGCGAAATCAACATTAACATCATCTGCTCTATCATCAATTTCAAGATTATCTCTAATTCTTAAGTCTGCTAAGGTTTCATGTTCCATTTTTGACCAACGACCACGAATTTCATAGCACTCACACTTTGGACATCGAAATTGTTGAATCACTTTGGGCATCTTAGATAAGTTGACTCGCTTACGAAAACATACTTCGCATAGCCTATTTGAAGAAAGAGTAGTAGTATCGCCACAAACAATACAAAATGCGTCTTTAGACATGTCTCTCAACCTTTGCGAAAGCATCCTACATTAGAATCATTCGTGATAGAAAAATAAATCATTCTTCAGAATCGGTGCCCTGAAGTCTCCATTTTGCTTCTTTAATTCTAACTCTAGTATCATCTAACTTATGCCCGATGTAAATAATATAATAACACAGCAATGAACCTAATATCGAGTAAGCAATCACATATGATGTAAAACCGTTCAATGTACCACCTCATCATCTAATAATTGAAGAAGATTATTTAGTTCTGATTCAAGTTTATAAGCTAAAAATGTCAATATAGAAAGTCCGACCATAAGTATCCAGAATGAGAAAATACCAATCATAAGAACTTCTAACATTTTTGGGTCAAGTCCTGTTTCATCGGATTGTGCTATTACTACTGAAGGGTGTCTCTTCTGATAAACGCTAGTAGCAATTGCAGTTATCGGCACTAAAGCAAATCCAAATAATCCAATAGTAGAAAGTGTATCTCTAGTATCTATACCGTCAGGTTGAGAACGTCTAGAAAGTACGATAAAGAGTGTCACTGCAGTTAGTAAACCAAATGTATTCAATCTTAAATCACCCCAATCCCAAGGCACTCCCCATTCAGCAGAACCCCATATTGGTCCCGAAATAACTACGCCTAGACCAAAAAGTAAGCCTAAATCAGCACCAGTACAGAATAGAACCCACCCCCATTCTTCTCTTTTCAAAAACCAAGTAATTGCCCCAATAAATAATAGACAAAAAGCGATAAAAGAGGTCCAAGCAAAAGGAACATGCCAAAATAAAATTCGATAAGCCTCAGGTGAACGAAATGGAGGTGATTGAACCATTGGGGCATACGTATAACCCATTACAGCAGTCAGTAAAACTCCGGCACCACCAATACAAGTTAGGGCCCAACCATAGTGTTTCATTGAGACCATAAACATGCGAGCACATACTCTATGATGAATGCTCGTTTTCAGGAATCCGGAAGATACACTGATATTGCCCAGACTAGAATACTCACTGAGAAAGATAAAAATATCATTGATAAGGGTTCATCTAAAGAAAATCCGAAGCTCATACCATCATTCATAATCATCACCAAAGCATCAACTAATTCAAGAAACGGCCAGACTAATACCAATAGTAAAAGAGATGCTGCAGAAGCACCGACCCTTCTCAAATCAGAAACTAATAAATGGAGAGCAGATGCTGCAATTGCCACACTAAACATAACTATACCAGGAAGCCATAACCAAGAGGAAACAGCACCTAAATCTTCTCTTTGGACTCCAAAATCAGTAATAACTAACCAAGAAATATAAATTAATGGTAAAGGGAGGATGATTGATGAACCTATGATAGAGGAAAAAGTGCGAAATTTCGGCCCTATTACTGCACCCCACCATCTACCACAATTTTCTTCAGCATACCTCGAAATTAATGCAGGAGGAATTACTACAGAGATAAATGAAGGCAATAAGATCATTGCTGCGACAAAATCTGGACCAGCCACTGATATCTCATCTTCATTTATCAATGTATGAATCAATAATAGTGCCAAGATAGATGGGATGAAGCGGCTTATTGTATCAATGGGATTTCTCTTTTCCATTCTGTAAGCCCAATGAAAAAGACTCGAAATTTTACTTATTTTAGCGTTACCAGAAGGTTTTGGTAGATCAAAATTAGATAAAGGATGTTTTTGCTTTTTGACAGAAACACCTCTTTTTTCATCAAATTCCATAATTCTATCTGCTGCTAACATAATTTGAGGATCATGTGTGGCCAGAATTACTCCATGTCCTTTAGATGCCAACGCCCTTAACCAGTCGACTAATAATTCCCTAGCGGATTCATCTAATCCTTCTGATGGTTCATCAAGTAAAATTGCACGAGGTTTTTCTGACATTACCGCAGGTGCTAATCCTGAAAGTACTGCAAGACGTCTTGCTAACCCTCCTGAAAGCTGTGAAATCCTGTCTGATTTACGATGTTCAAGCCCCCAATAATTGAGTAACTGAGATACTTTAGTTGAATCATAATGACAGCCAGAAACTGCTAGGACTGTAGTCAACCTCTCTTCTATTGTTTCCTCCCCTGACATTCCATTTTTTTGTAGCGTTAATCCCATAGGTGGCAAAGAACCTCTTCGACCTTCTGAGTCTCTAACAAGTTTCATCTCAAAACCTTCATTCCTCCAAGAAATTAGGCCCGAAGAAATTGCATGCATGCCTGCACTTGATTCAAGTAAAGTGGTCTTACCACAACCATTTGACCCCACAAGAGCAACTACTTCTCCTTCGAATAATTCAAAGTTCATTTCTGATATAATGAGGCGATTGCCTCGGTGAATATCTAAATCCGAAATCTGGATTAGCGGCAGCACACTCACATACCTCCGAGGGTGGTTCATCGTTTGAGACGTTCGTCAAAGAATCGAAGGCGCTATTGCTAGAATACCTGCGGGTATGATTTGTGACAACCAACTCCGGAGGTGATATGTTTTTGTCAGACTTAGAAAATAGTGATGTGATATTTTTATCAATCTATATTGTCGTAGCACTAATACCATTCATTAATTCTTACAGACAAAAGACAAGTGTTGCTTTAGCAATGGTTTTGTCACTACTCTTAGTAATGTTAGTTAGGTTTATTTTAGCAATAGCAAATGTTGGATTCAATGAAATAGAACTTTTAGCAATGATTCCGGTAATATCAAAAAATCCTGATCAATTATATCGATTTGTAACTGCCGCTTGGTTGCATGCAGATTGGTTACATGTTCTCTCAAATATTCTTGTTATAGGGTTGGTTGGTGTTCCTTTAGAGCAAAGACTAGGCAGTAGGAGATGGATAATAGTATATTTCTTAGGATTTATTGGAGGTAATGTCGCATGGGTCATGACACATCCAGAGTCCCATAATCCTGCAATTGGAGCCAGCGGAGCAGCATTTGGACTACTAGGTGCCTACATGGCATGCTGGCCAAATGATGAAATTGAATTCCCTCTATTATTCTTGATAAGAGCGTGGCCAATATGGTTAATTGTATTTGTCAGGTTAGGGCTAGAGATCTATCAAATGTACTCCATTCAAGAAGGAACTTCGGGGGAAACAAATATTGCACATATGGCACATATTGGAGGCTTCATTTTAGCTTATCTTTTAGCAAGAATAATCGCTAGAGGTGCACCCAGTTCTTTAAGTACTGAAAGTTCTAATCCCACCGCTGCATCTCATAATGAATCTATGAGAGTGATTGCAAAAAAGAAAATGGGTGACTTGACAAATGATCCTTGGGAATCTGCAAATAAACCACTCGAGGGAAATGCCGGAAGGATACTATATCAACTCAGGCTACAAGGTGATGAACTAGAAACAAGACAGGCGTGGCTGGAAGAACTTGCTGAGAATACAATCTGTCCAATTTGTGATGGGGAAATAAGATTTAATGAAAAAGATGATGTATATCGACTTGTTTGTTCGATAAATGGTGAACATCTATTTTGGCCATAATCAAGTATTATTGAATTAATTATCGGTTCAAATTATACCTCTCTTGGCGTTGGCTCTCTAAGAGAGCCATGGTAAGAGCATCGAAAACAGTAGGCCCAATATTAGTTGTAGCGTTGATGTTAGTCCTAGATTTATCGGCGGGAGCATCAGCAATTGTTTCGGTTGAAGACGACAGTATTCATGATACAAATTATGAATCAGAAGTAATTACTTCGAAGACTGAATTAGAAATACCAGAACTGAAATGTCAAGGTGAAACCTGTCCTGAAAAATACCTAGGTATCGGATTCCCACCTTGGGATGCTAGCCCGGCAGTAGAAGAACCATATTGGTGGATAAATTTCGCTACAGATAAAGATGCTAATGGAATGGAAGATAGTCTTCAATATATGATTGATGGTCAAAAAGAGTCTCACTCAGCAACTGCAATACTTGGAAATGACGGTCGGATGACTACGGCAATTATAGTCGGCTATTCATGGCATCCTGGAGAAACTGATTTACTTAAATTAAAGGAGGTACTAATTCAACATGGTTGGGAAGAAGAGGGGTCATGGTTTTTCCCAGTTGAATATATCGATTCAGTTGTCATAGATCATGTGCCTGTTAGTTCACTAATTGAGATATGGCAACAAGACGGAGTCATAATGATTGAAGAGCAAGACAAAATAGTTTCATATCTAAGTATAGCTACTAGAGGTTCCAAAGTTCGAGATTCAGACGTTTATGACGAAACATTAAGAGATTTTGGCTACGATGGTTCAGGAGTAGTGATTGCAGTCCTAGATTCTGGAGTGGATAATGAACATTTCTCACTTGATGATTTCTCAGATGATAATAATGATAATGAAAAACAACCAGATGATTTATCTGATCCCAAATGGGTTGCGGGATGTGATGCGACTTCGTGGAATTCTCAGGAATGTAACGATGGAGAATTCGATCCGGATGATGGTCACGGACATGGAACTCATGTGGCTGGTATCGCATTAGGAACTGGAGATGAAAGAAGAATAAATCAAGGTTATGCCCCTGGTTCATATTTAGTAGATGTCAAAGTAATGACTGACTCTGGAGGTAGTGCCGGTGGAGATGAAGGCCCTATAATCAAAGGTTTACAGTGGGTTCTACAAAATGTAGATACAAATTGGGGAAATAATGAGTCTAGTGAAGGTATCGACATTATGACTATGTCATTTGGAAGTGGAAGTTCACCTGTAGGCGATAATGACCAAGGAGATGATGGGAATAATTCCGCAGCAAGACTTGTCAATGATTGTGCAGAAGCAGGAATTGTACCTATTGCTGCAATCGGTAATGATGGAACTAATCGAGTCACATCAGTTGGAGCCGCAGATTCTGCAATAACTGTTGGAGCTATTGATGATCAAAATACTATTCAGAGAAATGATGATGACATAGCTGATTATTCTAATTCAGGACCAAGAGTAGATGATAATGATGGAAATAAATGGGATGAGTTGAAACCTGATGTTGTCGCTCCTGGCTCGGGTATGACTTCTGCTCAGCATGCTGCATCTACCTCGACAATCCCGGGGCAAGATTCTACATCATTGGCGGATGATGGATATGTTTCAATGGATGGAACAAGTATGTCCACACCTGCTGTTGCAGGCCTTGCAGCAATTATTCTACAAATAGATGATAAACTTGAACCGCAAGAAGTTAAAGATCTCTTTAGGAATAATTCTGAAGCCAGAGGTTCTCCATCTATGCCATCAGTCTCAGACATTTGGAATAAAGATTATGGATTTGGAATAATTGATGGAAATTTAATTCTTCAAGCACTGCTTGGAGATGACTCAGGAGGCGGAGACCCACCAGGAAATGATACTGGAGGAGGAGATCCACCTGTTGGAGAAGGTACTGGTGATTGGGTAGTTATCGAAAAACCCAGTGGGCTTTGGCTAATAGAAGGACAAAGTTATGGCATACGTGGACATATTAGTGAAGCAGGAGAAGAAAATGGTACAACAGAAGAGGTTCAAGTTCGTGTCACTTACAAGTATAGACCTCTAGATGGGGGGCCACTTTCCACTGGAGTTTTAGTTGATTGGCATCAAGCATTCGGAACTATCAATTGGACCACTAACTTTGACTTACCTAATTTCGAGGATGAAGAAGATGTTGACGCCGAAACTCTTCAAATTGAAGTTAAATCAAAGAACGAATTCGAGCAATGGAGTAATAATACGAAGAATACGCATAATATTGGAAGATTATCATTAGAGGTTAGTTCACCAAGTAGTCAAGATATTGTAAGTGGAAATATTGAAATAAATGGAATTATGGAAACTGTTAACGGAGCACAATTACAATGGAGATTAGGAACTGATGATTGGAAAAACGCGACTTATTATTCGAGTGTAGGCAATAGACAAATAGAATGGGCAATACCTTGGGATACCCAAGATAATGATGATGGGGACCAAAGATTTTCAGTTAGATTTGTTAGTGGCGTAGGGGTTAAGTCAGAAGAAATTCGTACAACGATAGAAATTGACAATATTCCACCGGCGCCTAATTTAATGTTCAGAACGGGGCTTTCAATACAAGAATATGGGATTTCAGTGACTGAAACCTATGTCAACACATTTTTAGAGGCAAAAGTACAAATTAGAAATATCGGTGACTTGTCTGCAGAAGATTTATCGATATATCTCTTAGAAGATGGTTATAGAAAAGATGAGATCATTATTCAAACCATAGGTAGTGGGGATATAATAGAAGTTTCACTATCATGGAATCCATCGAGTGTAGGCGATAAACAACTGACAATTTCTCTCGACCCACTAGATGAAATTCAAGAAAATAATGAATCAGATAATGATATTTCAATAATATTTCCAGTATTACAACGCCCTCAAGGAATCGACCTAGCCTTCAGAGATGGAGCTATCAAGACAGAACCATCTATACCTAGACCTAATGAACAGTTCTTGATAACGGGTAGAATCGATAACTTAGGTTCTACTGATGCCATGGACGTAGGTGCAACACTTTGGCTCAAGAATGATTTAGGTTGGACTGAAATTACAACTACTAAAATTTCACTAGTAGTCGGACAAGGTGCCAGTCAAGTAGCATTTGCCTATATCGCTAATGAAGTTGGCCCGATAGAAGTAAAGATAACAATAAATGGAGAAAGTCTATCGGATTTGAACTGGGATAACAACGAAGTTACTTCAACGATACTTGTAGATCAATCGGCTCTGACAGGTGCAAAACAAATATCATTTAATTATGGAGAAGAACCAATTAAGGTAATAGATTTGAATGGAGAAGGCTTGTTAATTACAAGTAGTGATGGAGGTTTATCCTTATATCGAATAAATTCTAATCTAGCATTAATTCCATGCTCAAATATGCTAGAAACTAAATGGGCAGGAGATTTTTCATCATGGAGTACAAGCGATGGTTATGCACACATAACTTGGACAAGAAGATACATCGATAATCAAGGATTTTTCCTGCAGACACTAAGTTATTCCAGAATAGATGCGACATGTGAAATGACACCTATACAAGATTTAATGGAACCAATTTCATTATCTGATGGGAAATATTACGGGATAGATTTAGATGTTAAAGGAACTGAAATAATGATTGGAGGATACCATAGAGATATATCAACTGGTGGAACCTACAAAGATCTGACAAGCGTTTTCTTGCTTAAATCGGATTACCCTACCTCATCATCCGATTGGGTTTTCACTCCAAACATCATCGGAGATATTGAAATTAATAGGAATGAGGCTGACCCAATAGTTATTGAATTTGGCGAGGAACATACACATATATTATATCAATCTAATAGAGATGACGTAACTGGTGAAGAGAGACTTGGTTTGTGGTACGCACATGGCTCTAGTCAGCAGAGTTCTTGGACATATAAGAAGTCAATCGGAGACACTGCAAGTATGCAGATGATGTCTGTAAAAACTATAGATGACAAGGATTATCTTTTTGCTGTTTGGAAAGAAGGTATTGACTCAGAGTCTGTATTAGTGGCTATGATTGCAGATTCTACAATGACTGCTGAAGAAAACCTAAGCATGAAAATTCCTTCGAAAGGAATTGGAAATATACAAATGACAGATACACACCTTGGAATACAAGTATTCTATGACTTTGTAGGGCCAACAGGATCTCAGATACAGTATGGTATGATGAACCCTTCATTAGATGACCAGTGGATTGGACTATCTGATAGAATAACTTCAGGAAAGAATCATTTATCATCAGTCGATAGAAGTCCACTAAGTGACGAAACTATCGTGCTAAGTTGGAATGAATTGTCGGGATGGCAAATAAGAGCATTGATTGACGATAATGACCCAGATGTTGGAGAATTAAACATTCTAGATGAATTAAGAGTATATTTAGGGCTGGATGAACAAAACTTTGCAATTCTAACAGCAGGAGTTGCGATCACAGTGCTTATTCTTTGCCTAATAGTTCTTTCAACAATGTCAGTTAGTGCTCTAAAATGGGCTGGTAGAAAAAGAAAGAAAGTCGCAACAGGGAATATTATATTAGAAGAAAATGTAGTGGATATTGTAGAATCAACTGATATCGAAATTAGATCTTCTGAAATCGAATTGATTGATGTAGAATTAACAGATGGAGCTAATTCAAGGAAGGAAAGAAGGCAAGACAGAAAAACTGTAATTACGCAAAATATGGCTCAACCTATGCCTTCAGCAGTTACGCCTACTACCAAAAGTGAGATTCAAATTCCAACTCTAAATAGACCGGTATTATGCCCCACATGCACCTCAAAATTTGAGGCTTCAATGGAGTTAAAGATGGTTAAATGTCCAATTTGTGATTCGAGAATTGATCTTTAGGTGGTAAATATGCGAGTTTTACTTGCATCAGCATCTAAAAGGAGGCTTTCGTGCCTAAAAGAGATTTTAGATTGTGAAATTAAAGCTCAACCATTACTTAGTGATGAAAAAAATATGATTAACGGAGAAAGTGTAGAACTACAAGTAAACGAAATTTGCCTCTCAAAGGCAAAATTTGCGGCTATAGAATGGGACATTATTGAGAAAGAAGGGATAGATGCCCCGGAAATAATTATTGTTTCGGATACCATCGTAGAAGACCCTGATAATTATCTAAATCCGATGGGACAGCCAAAAAATAAACTCGAAGCAACCAATATGCTACTAAGGCTTTCAGGAAAGAGACATAAAGTATGGTCATCAACAGCAATTCTAATCAAAAGTAATGAGAAATATCTCCCAATTCATGGGAAATGGGGATATCAGAAATGGACAAGCCATTCAATAGTTGAATTTGAACAGTTAACAAATGAGGATATAATCGCGCTAATTCAAAATGAGTCATGGTATGGTAAAGCAGGAGGGTATGATTTAGCAGGTGAAGCTAAGAAACATACTAAGTTAATTCAAGGAGATGAGTTAACAGTATTAGGATTTGCATTTGAGTCGATAGAAGAGCTCAAAAGGATACTAATCTAAACAAAAATAACGCCACCGAACTTAAGTACGAATTCTTTCTGAATCTCATCAAACCATTCTAACATTGAAACTGAAAATTTAACTGAAAATATTTCATCATCAATTAATAAATCATCTTGTATTCCTTTCAGAGTACCAGGTGCAGCCCCACATGAAACACACGCACCATCTAAATCTATAACCAAAGAAAGCGCTTTGGTGCCATCATGTTTATCTTTAATTTCTCCTGAACTGACAATTAAACCCCCACCATGTCCATCTAAGGCAGCCCTTACAGGACCTAATCTTGACATTAAAGCGGGCACTAAATCTGAATCATTGGATTCAAATAATTTAATCAAGGATAATTTGTTAAGACGTTCTAACTCTTCAGGGTTATGATTTTCTTCAATTCGACGTATGGATTCCGCTTTCATTATCTCTTCTATCTGGTCCCGATATGAATCAGAAAGATTTTCAGAGACGGGCAATCTATTGTCGCGGGAGTCCTTCATTAGATTACCCGAAGAGGTGATTTGACTTTAGGATGACCAGTTGGCGTCTAAAAATCGTCAGGATTTTTACAAGCAAATAAGCATCCATTCAAAAGGGACGCCATACACCACAGTCTAGGGAACAGCATGTCTAATGAGTCGAACTTACTAAAAATCCAAGATTTATATGCTGGGATCGATGGAACACCAATTCTTCGCGGAATAAACTTGGATATAAAACCGGGAGAAATTCACGCAATAATGGGTAGAAATGGTAGTGGGAAAACAACTACGGCTAACATAATAATGGGACATCCAGATTATGAGGTTGAAAGTGGGACTGTAGAGCTAAATGGTGAAGACTTACTTGAAATGGAAACTTGGGAAAGAGCGAGAAAAGGAGTTTTTCTTTCGTTTCAATACCCTCAATCAGTACCTGGTTTACAAGTTGGAAATTTTCTTCGCAAATCAGTTGCGGCGATTCTGGGAGAAGAAGCGGCTAAAGGTTCGGATTTTAGAACAAAGTTAAAAGAAAGTATGAAAGAACTGGACATTCCATCATCATTTCTTGGCAGATATGTCAATGATGGTTTTAGCGGCGGTGAAAAGAAAAGGTTTGAAATTTTACAGTTAATGTTAATAACACCAAAATTAGCAATTCTTGATGAAACTGATTCCGGTTTAGATATTGATGGCATTAGAACTGTAGCTAAAGGAATAAATGCAGCGATAAGAGGTACTGACTCTGGAGCATTAATCATTACACATTATTCAAGAATTCTTGAGCATGTGCAACCAGATAAAATACACGTACTAATTGCAGGTAAAATTGTCAAAACAGGTGGTCCTGAGTTGGCATTAGAGCTCGAAGAAAAGGGATATGACTGGTTAGAAACCGGTTCTGAGAAATAAAGGAGATATTGAGATGACCGAAGAAGCAAGAGAAGCAGTTGGAGATTATAAAGCGGGTTGGCATGACCCAGAAAATTCCACTATTCGATTTGATGCGGGCCTATCTGAAAAGGTAGTAAGAGATATTTCAGAATTAAAGAATGAACCTGAATGGATGACTGAAATGAGAGTAAAAGCATTCAAACATTTTGATGATAGGCCTATGCCGACTTGGGGTAATATGTCCATGTTGAACGAAATAGATTTCGAAAAAATTTGTTATTACCTAAGGTCATCCAAAGCAACAGAAAATGATTGGGATGACGTTCCTGAAGATATTAGAAATACATTTGATAGGTTAGGAATACCAGACGCTGAGCAAAAATGGCTTAGTGGAGTTACTGCTCAGTATGAATCTGAAGCAGTATATCATTCTATTAGAGAAGATTTACAGGAACAAGGAGTAATCTTCTTAGATATGGATAGTGGGCTAAGAGAACATGAAGATCTTGTTAAGAAATGGTTTGGTAGTGTTGTTCCATATTCAGATAATAAATTTAGTGCACTAAATACAGCAGTTTGGTCTGGCGGTTCTTTTATCTATGTTCCAAAAGGTGTCCATGTCGAACTGCCGGTTCAAGCATACTTTAGGATTAATGCAAAAAACATGGGGCAATTTGAAAGAACATTAATCATAGCAGATGAGGGGAGCAGTATACATTACGTAGAAGGATGTACTGCGCCAACATATTCTACTGACTCATTACATTCAGCAGTTGTTGAATTAATTGCACTACCTGGAGCACATATTAGATATAGTACAGTACAAAACTGGAGCGCTAATGTATACAATCTTGTCACAAAGAGAGGTATAGCTCATGAAAACTCAAAAATTGAATGGGTAGATGGAAACATTGGCAGTAAATTAACTATGAAATATCCCTCTGTGATTCTGAAAGGAGAAGGAGCACATGCTGAAGTTATTTCAGTCGCATACTCAGGTGCAGGTCAGCATCAAGATGCAGGGGCAAAAATACATCACCTTGCTAGCAATACTACAAGTAAAATTTTATCAAAATCAATAAGTAAAGACGGAGGGAGAGGTTCTTACAGAGGTTTAGTTACTGTATCCCCCAAAGCTCAAAATTGTAAATTAAATGTCGTTTGTGATGCGCTCATTCTTGATGAGGATAGTAGAAGTGATACGTACCCTACAATGGAAGTAGCAAATCCTACTGCAAGATGCGAGCATGAAGCAAGTGTTTCAAAAGTCAGTGATAATCAGTTATTTTATCTTATGAGTAGAGGTCATTCTGAAGAAGAGGCTTTAGCATTAATTGTCAATGGTTTCTTCGAACCATTCACAAGAGAATTACCCATGGAATATGCTGTTGAATTAAATAAATTAATGGCATTGGAAATGGAAGGAAGTATTGGTTAAATAGGGGTTTTAGAAATGAATCCTGGCCAAACATATCTTTCACTAGAGGAACCAAGTAATGCTGATCATCTCTGGAGATATTCACCTTGGAAAAAAGTTCATCCAACAGGTAATATCAAAGAAGTGCCGGAAAATTTCTCACAACCAGAAGTTAGTCTTTCTATGTTAGATGGAAGCAAGGCACCAGATAATATTTCAATTTTAAAAGAGTCTATTACTACCAAGGAAAACTCGTATAGCGACCCGGTCTCAATGAATTTCATTGATGCTGTGTCTAGTAAAAATAAATTTACTTTGAAAGTAGATAAAAATACTATCCTTAAACAACCAGTATTACTAAAGATAAACTTGGGAGAGTCGAATTCATCGATGAACCTGACCATGAATATTGGTAGACACTGTCAATTTGAGTTGGTTACTCAGATAGTAGGCAGTGCGCCATGGTTTGGCTTGATTCGTAATGGAGAAATAGGTGAAGGTTCAGTAATTAATGATGTTTTAGTTGGTCAAATGAATGCTGGAACTTTGATGAGAGTTGATGCGATTAATATTGGAAGAGATGCTCAAGTAAAAGCAGGAAGTATTAGTTCAGGTTCTGAAAGAACTAAGGCAGATTTGAGATATATGATGAATGAAAATGGAGGTAATTTAAGAGTATTAGGTTCGATTCTATCTGCAAACGAAATGCATATTGACCATCATGTTGAGATTCATCATGAAGCTGCTAATACCTTTAGTAGATTAGATTGGCATTCTGCTTGTGGAGGTAATAGTAGAACCATAGGCACAGGTATGTTAAGAGTAGCAGATGGAGCAACAGGTGCTGATGCAGGTCAATTATTCCATAACCTATTACTTTCAGAAAAAGCAGAAGCAGATAGTATACCTGAATTAGAAGTCAGCGAACATGATGTAGTGGGATGTGGTCATGGCACTGCAAATGGTCCTGTGGATGAAGAACAATTATTCTACTTAGAGGCTAGAGGGTTCAATCCAGAAGACGCGAAGGATGCCTTGATTGCAGCGTTTCTAAATTCTACACTTTCAGATATGGGGAGTGATTTATTACACCAGTGGTTAGCAAATAACCTACAAGATGAATTGAAATCGTTAACTACATGAGAAATGAATTAGTACCTGTTTCTTTTAGCAGTTTCATGGATTATGATCACTGTAAGTCAATTTTCTGTATATGCGGATTTAGGGGGTCAGCAATACCTGTAAGACAGCATATGGAATGCCCCACTTGTAGAAGAGTCGTGGAGGCATGTTGTGAAGGTGTCCCCTATTATTCATGATTAGAAAAATAATCTGAAGAGAAATGTTGATATCAATATTAACTATGGTCGAGTCTGAAAATGTTGGCAAATGGTAGACTCGAAAGATTACGAGAGAAAAAAGTAGGACTGATAGTTGCTTCATTTACTGGAGGGTATTTCATACTACTTTTCATTACACCATTAATGTTACCAACAAATACCATACCAGATTTATCTGGTAGAGCTAACAGAATCGACTATGCCACAGAAGATGGATGGGGATCATGGGGGAACCATAATCATGGAGAAAATGCAGAAATAGGCCATAATCAAGAAGATTTGGGATTCTTTAGCTGGTCAGAATTAAATCCATTAGCAGCATTAGTTTATTTCATTGGTGATTTGAATTGCCATCAAAAACATGAACGTTCATGGGAAATAAATGGGAACCAGTTAGCAGTTTGTGCTAGAGACGTTGGTTTATTCTTAGGACTCGCAGTAGGCGCATTGTTTTGGAGAAAAAAAGGGCTAAATAGATGGACTGTTAGAGATTCATTTTTGTCGGTATTTAACGATGAAAAAATAGAATTTTTGTATAAGGAGGATAGGAGATTATTAGCAATGATACTTTTGGCATCTCTAGGTGCAATTCCAATAGGATTAGATGGTTTTACACAATTATTGACATCTTATGAATCAACAAATTTAATCAGATTAATCACTGGCTCTGGAGCAGGGTTTGTATTATCTTGGTGGTCTTGTGCAGCAATTAGTTCTAGGCCAGATAATTTTGATTCAGCAGATCAGGTAAGACTCCCAGCAAACGCTAAATTAGTATTCAGAGATTAATTATTTCCTTGCCACCAATCAACTAAACCAGAGGGAGTTTTTGGAGCACTCATATTCGGGCACCCCGAACCTAATATTTTGATCCTATGTATACAATTATTCACAGATACGGAATGTTCACCAGAACGAATTATTTGCCCTAAGCAAAATCTAAGATGTGTTTTGGGATTATCCTGAATCCATTTTTGGATTGCTTTTCTCAATGGCCAAACCGCAAGAACGAGATAACCAAATGGAAGAAATTGTTCTTTCAGTTGATTCCTAGCAGTATCCCTACCTAATAATGATCTATGCTGATGAAGCCAATCTAAATCATCATTTAGATACCTAATTATCTTATGAGAGTGGCTCTCAGAAACTGCTCTCACGGGGCCTTGCGCTGAACGTAATTCACCGATATCTGCATTGGTCAAAATAGACAAAGTACCCACTATTGAAGAGATAGAATGCGCGAGAACACTTTGAGGAATGTAGGGAGCGATATTTGAAGAAGTCTCAACTAGACACTTTTCATGACTCGTTTGAGAATTCTTTAGTATCTTCCATGGTTTCTTGCCACTAAGCCATTCATCTCGTCCTGAATTTGGCTCTACACCAAGACCTACCAATGTTGTTTGTCCTTTACTTTTGACCAATAGTTTTCTAATGAGATTCTGTTCTACAACTTCTGTTTGAACATTAATAGGATTCGGATGTGAATGTATGAATCTCCGAATCCTTAATCTCAATTCTTTCTTGAAATCTTCTTCACTACCTTCGTTTAGAACTGGACCTATTATCGCACCCATATCGAAAGGAATCGGCATTTCTAATTCTCCTGAAAGAAGACTATAATATCCAGATCTTATTTCTTTCTGTAGAGAACTGGTTTCAAAATACTCCTCTTTTTCAGAATGTATTCTCAAAGTACCCGTTCTTATCCTATTGAGTGCTAATTCAGGGTCACAATCAACCCATACGCATAGGTCAGGCACAAGGGCTGCAGAATTCATGTGAGCTACTTTATCTATCCCTAAACCTCCCACTATACCCTGATAAACAAGAGAGGAATGGATATTTCTCTCACTTACTACCACTCGCCCTTCCTCTAAAAGTGGAAGAATCCAACCATGTGAATGATCAACACGGTCTGCTGCAAAAAGTCCTGCTTCACCTTCGGGAGTCATGGATTTTGTACGGACGGAATTAATTGCAAGGCGCCCCAGTGGATGATCTCTTCGAGGCTCACCAGTAACTTCAACAGAGGAAAATGTGAATTCTCTTTCGAGAACTTGAGCGATTACCTTTGTAGCGAGACCTTTGCCACTACCATCTCCTCCTTCGACACTAATTAGGTACATGGGAATCATTAATCCTCTGATAGATTGTAATCAGTAAACTGATCTCTAGTCATATACATCAAACCTAATCCTAGAAGTATTAGTAGAGGGCCTATGAAAATCATACCTCTACTAAACAAACCAAAGAATGTCAACCACCAGGATCTACTATATTTATCACCGTTGTATACTTCTAAGCCACCAACTATCCCTGCTAAACCAGTGATAAGAGTCACTACTGCGATAAACAGTCCGACGAATACTGATTCGGAAAGGTCACTTTCCCCCCGCATATCTATTGGACCAATTAACCCATCTCCGGGAGTTAAAGTGACTGAGATTTGAGAATGGTCACCAGGTACTAGTAATATCTCTACTGTTTTGTTATCTGGGTGTTGAACATAAAGAATTGATGAACTTCGGGGGACATCTTCAATATTAAAGCGCCCTCCAGAATCAGTTATATCACTACTAATTAAAGTTCTATCTTCATTAAGTAGTTCTACTAAAACTCCCTCGATAGGGTTGCCTCCAGTATTATTTTCTAAAGAAGATATCACTAGACCATCAACATCATCCGAGGATTGTTCATTATCTATTTGGCCCATAATATCGGCCGGATCTGCTGCCATCAATAAAACACCTAACATGGCACCTAAAGCACTACCCGAAATAATTAGTATAGCGCCGGCAACTCTTGTCGCAGGATCTATAGATAAATCATGTAGCCATAATTCAAAACCTGAACTATCGATGTTTTTCCGACTCATTTGTCATTCCTCACGCTCTTTCTCTGTAGTCCCAGAAGGGGGGGGATGTTGAGTTTGTCGCCTTAATAACTTGTAAAATACTAAAACAAACGTTGGCCAAGAGAACGGCATAAGAAAAATAGCTACTGCGATTATTACTATATATTGAAGATAGGAGGGATTATTTTCAACGACTACTTCTTCTATAATTTGACAATCTTGAAATGATCTATTGAAATCCACTAAATAATAATTTGACCAATTTTTACCAGTAATCAAGAAGAGCGAACTACTCTCATCATAGGCTATACCGTTTAATTCTCGTGAATTCTCATTTTCATATTCTAAACGGATATTTGTAAAGTCATATTCAAAACAAACATCCCCTGTAGATTGGCTGATAGAAACAATCCTATCTTCAAGCCAAATATTGGCATAAATAAGGCTATTTTCAAATGGACATTCCAGTTCATTCAATCGATTTATTGGAGAATTATTATATTTTACAGTTAGAAAATCATTAGATATAGAAAAGTTTTCTGAAGATTTTTGGGATATTTGAAAAGAACCATCTGAAAACCATAAATTATTATTCGCAGTACTACAAATACCCCACCCTTCTCCCTCATAAGTGAAATTACCTATTATCTCTAAAGACGAGGAATTATATAAAAAACCTATATTTTCTTTCCAAGTCAATTGTATCAATGAATTATTTACAATTGCTATTCCTTCTGCGAAATATTCGTCTGTTAGATTAACTATCTTTTCGACCTCCCCAGTAGAGATATTTATTATACGTAAACTAGATTCGCCGTATAATCCTGTACTTTCATATATTTTGCTATTATGAATCAACAATCCTTGAGTGAATGCATGGGGGTCATGAGGGATGATTTCAACCACTTCTGGTTCTATTATTTCGACCTCATAAGTATCGAGAGAAGAGGGCGTATCTGATAGAACTAGAGGAGAAAATGTAGAAAAAAAGAAGACTAAAATCAAGATTGAAACCGATTTGACACCGCCCCCTTGGCTAATCATGTACGAACGATGCTCCATCGATGTTAAAATAGGTCTCAAACGGGCATTAACTTGTATTAAACAGGATGTGACACGAATGTCTGGGCTAAAACCGAGAAACAATACTACCACTCCGTTCTTTCTTGTTTCAGTATTGTTACTAGCCAGTATTTCTCCCGTCGCTTTAGTAGGGGCAACATCTGATGAAAGCGTAGTAGAAATATCAGCAGGGAATCTTGATGATTTCAACCCATTAAAAGATGGAAACAAGTATATGTTCACGGATGAATCGGAACCTACTTATTCTGCTACCAGTCATCTTAAAAAGCAGTGGATTGAAGATGGATACCCAAATTTAATACTTCCATTTTCTCAACCATATCTAAACTCTAAATCATCTGCTCGTAATTGTACAAATGAATGGAGTCAGGGAGATACCGACACAATCCCGACTTCTAGCGGTAATATCGATGCCACCGTACAAAAAATATCTACTAATTCCGCCATATTCGTGGAGAACGGACAAATTCTTTCCGCAACTACTCTAAACGATATTGCATCGACTTTTGAATCTACAATTTACCCAACTGACACTAGTTATTTCGGCACCATGCCAGATGTTGACAATAACTGCCAATTAGAGATAGTGATACTAGCAATAGATGGAGGAGGCGGAGTTGGAGGATACTTCGCGCCAGGAATATCTTCACAAAGAGAATCAGTATTTGTTGACGTAGATGACATGAGTTGGAGGAATACAATACTAGCCCATGAATTTCAACATCTACTCCACAATGCTAGAGACCCATTTGAAAATCTATGGATAGATGAAGGAGCCGCAGATATGGCAGCATATCTTTGCTTCGGAGTAACAAGTACTCTAACTGGCCATGCAAATGATTGGTCACAGAATTCGAATATGAGCGTCAGATGGTGGAATCAAAGAATAGCTGACTATGGAGCGGGTTTCATGTTCTTGATGTACTTAGCAGACAAACTTGGAGGAGGTAATGCAATTTCTAGCCTAGTAGCAGATACTGCAACAGGAGGTGCAGGGATTGAAAATTTAGCATCAAACCCACTACCAGGATCAGTCTCTATAGGCACTACTATGAGTGAAATATATGCCAATTTCAGCGCTGCTGTCACTTTAGATAGCGCACAGGGTGCGTTCGGTTTCTCAAATCTTGATTTATCTGAAGGCTGTACTGCTGCTTTTATTTGTAAAGTTCAGAAGAGCGGTTACAACGATCAATGGGTAGACGATTGGAGTAGCGATAGTCAGTCAATCGAGGGATGGGGAATGAGATCATATAAATTCGCTCAAGGCTCAGGGGCTCCACTAAACCTAATGGTTTCACCTACTCAATTTGGTTTTGAAGGTATTATTATGTCTAAAGAAATTGCAACGGGAACGTGGTCTATGAATAAACTAAGGATCGACCCTGGCAGCGGGGCTGGCACTGGCCTAGTATACGGTTTTGGGAATATTACTGATGAGGTATGGTTGATCACCTGGTATGAATCATTAGTAGATGATTGCGACTATAATTTCGCTAGTTGTGGGATTACTACAGGATCATATCCAGAAGCGGCAATAACTGTTCAAGCAGGACTAATTACTGACCCCGCAGAAATAGAAATCGCAGCAATAGAGAATTTTGATAGAGACGGAGATAACCTAGACGATAGTAGTAGAATTGATTTAGAAGTCACTTCAAATGCATTTTTTGAAATACTAGAAGTAGAAGCTAATGCATATCTGAATAATACAATCGTAGATACTCTGACTTTTGATGTAACAGCGGGAAATAGTGTAGCAACGGAAGAAAGTATCTGGTTCACACCACCTGAAGGCGGGGATTGGACTTACAGCGTGAAAATCACTGACGTCACCGGTGTCGTAGTAGACCAAGCATTTGCTCTACCTGAGAATATTGCAAATATGGAACCTGTAGCTTCGGGATCGATAGCAACAAATTTCACACAGACATGGCTGCCAATAGGAATGTATGGTTCTGGTTATGACGCATGGGGATTCAGTCAGATTAATGGGACGTTTAGCCATAATGACACACCTATTGCTTATTTCTGGGACTTAGGAGATAACACCACTTCCGGACTTAAGAACCCGACTCACTCATATCTTCAAACCGGAATTTACACTATTGTTCTAACAGTGAAAGATAAGGGAGGATACTTCTCCGAACCACAATCTTGGACAGTTTCTGTTAATGATACATCAGTACCTATACCTGTAATCTCTGTTGATGGAATAATACAAGACTCAGAACTGACTTTGATGACTAATCAAAGAGTCCAATTTTCTGCATTATCTAGTCAAGATAATGTACCAAATGAGGAATTAGTCTTCACTTGGAATTGGGGAGATGGACAAATAGAACAAGGACAAGGTTTAGCAGAATTAGGTCATGCATGGGTTGATGGTAGCGCTGATGGCATCATATACACACTAACTCTAACTATCGACGATGGCAATCAATTCGTTGATTATTCCATATATATTAGAGTCCTAAATCGAGTCCCACAACAAATTTTCGACGAAAATTTGCAGACATTTACTCTGACTCCATTAGAGATGCCTTCAATCTTTGAAGATCAAGATGGTTTCATAGTAGAGTACAGGTGGATATTCGAAGAAGGTGTAAATACAGATGGTTCAGGTATGACTATAACTTCAGATTATTCTGTGACTGAATCTGTAGAGCAAAATCCAATAATTGGTTGGAAAGAACCCGGTTTGAAAAATGTAACATTAGAGGTTACTGATGACGACGGTAATACGTCAGTTGCTTCATTGCAAGTGCTGGTAATTAATCAAAGGCCGGTTGCAGTATTCCCTAGACCTATTGATGGCCAGATAGATACAGAGTATGTATTTGAGAGCCTATCCTTCGACCCGGATGGAAATACTTCATCAATGCAAATAATTTGGAATATCTCTGACTTTGATGAGTTAGTATACAACGTTACATCTGTTTATCATACATTTACAAAACCGGGATTATATAGTATTAGTTTAACTGTAATTGATGAGATGGGAATGGCATCGGCAGAAAAATCATATACGATTAGAATAGATAATCCTCTCCCAGTACCGGAATTAAAATTCAGGCAACCTAGTATCAATGGAACTACTATAAATTATGTTCCTGCTGAACAATCTACAATCACATGGCAAGTACCATTCACCGAAGATGGAGGTGCATTTATTGCACCAAATATGCCACTACTATTTGATGGGGCAAGCAGCTATGATTCAGACCCAATGTTTGAAAATATGAAATCTACTAATCAAGATGACCCTGAATGGAATGGAATTACAAGATGGTTATGGGATTTCGGTGATTCTTCACCTCAAGAAGAAGGATTTGAAGTATGGCATCAATACCAATTACCAGGCATTTATATTGTAAAATTGACAGTAATAGACGGATTTGAAGCAGGCGAGACAAATTCAACCACAATGATGATTTATGTTTCAAGAACGCCTGAAATATTGACCAATGACCCTACTGGATTAGAATATGTAATTGTCGGGGACATAGTTGATTTGAATGTAGAAGTGATAGATCAAGACCTGACTGATAGAATAGAGGCTTGGTTAGATACTGATACAAATGTTGATTCTGACGGAGATGGTGACTATGAGAATGATAAAAATCAATATCTTTCAAGTCCACCCAGTATCGAATGGGATCTGAATATAGCAAAAGATGGAATAGATAATGATGGAAATACTATGAATGACTATGTTTGGGGGGAACAGGTTTGGTCACTACCAGAATATCAGCCACTTGTTATTATCTTACAAGTCTGTGACGAGGTAGATGTTTGTACAACTAAACAATTTGAGATTACCGTCCTAGGGATTGAAGAGGATGATGGCCCTCTATCAATATCCGATTTGACATGGAAAGATTTTGTCCCTGACACAGAAAGTGCAGGATTATTAGCATTAATAGCAACTGTATTATTACTAGGGTGGCTAATTATGAGGCAGAAAGATGAAGAAGAATTAGATGCAGAAGGACGTACAGAAACATATGATGTCCAAGAAGTTGTAAAGGAAGGAGGACTTCCAGGAATGGATCAACATAACCCTCCACCGCAGCCTAAATATTTGACAATCGAAGAACGAAGAAACAAAGAATCAGGCTACATCCGGCCAATTAGGACCAGAAGGAAATGATTGCGGTGGCTCTTCAGAAAAAATTAACAGCATTATTCCTAAATTCTTGCTTTTTAATGCCGATGATACTAATCACTCTAGTAGTGACAATATCACCCACCGTCTCAGCAGAAAATGAATGTAATGTTCCTGCAAACAACGATTGGGATGTTTCTCAAAGGACAAACCAATACGAAGTAGGGATGTGGAATGGCTGGGATGGTGAACAACAAGCAAATTTAGAATGGCCAGTACAAGATGATTTCAGTATTGATTTGACTGTACAGAATGATTCTGCAACAGCAATTAGTATGATTTTAACAACTGGGAAATCATATACTTTCTGTTTTGAATTTATTGGAGACCCAGAATCACCACCAAGTAATGGTGCTAAAGGCGATATATACTTGATGACGGATGGAAATTGGGATTTTTACCAGACTAATTACGATGTTAGAACTGAAGATTGGTTAGAAGTAATCGGATTTTTACCTGTTGAATATAGAGATATGGCTACTTGGATGCCATTTAGAGACGTACATAGTTATGAAAAGGTCACAATAGGTCACTTTTCGGTAGCAATAGATGCCGTGTCATCATCTTGGTTTTCCGGGTCCCAAACAGAATATTATCTAGTTTTTGACAATTGGGACAATAACCGAAATACAGATCAATCAGCAGCTGGTGGTGTATTGAATGTTGAACTTTTAGTAGATGTTGAAGATAGGCTCGTCTTACCTAAATTTACCGCATATATATTGGTGGCAATCCTACCTTTATCATGCTTAATCGTCCCTATAATCATCAATAGTAAATATAATTCATATGGGTTGGATAATTCTGATGTAGAAGATAAAGAAATTATACCTTTATTACAAGAACAGGACTAATTATATTCCAGTAATTTCCAAGCGGTCTGTAAATCGCTAGTATTTATTCTTCCTTGCTGAGCAAGATGCCAACCATTTTCCATTGTAGTATATACAATATTTTGATTAAGTAAAGGAGCATGAATACGTGTCCAATCTCCTCCTGCGCCTATACCCATTATCGACAATTTACTTTCTGATTCCTTAGTTCTCCAAGCAACATCAAATAGTTTTAATGCGTCTTTTTTGCCATTTGTGTTGAAGACAAATTTTATTACATCTCCGGAATCATTACTTTCCAATATTTCTTCAACTATATCCTCTGGAGAACTTGGGGGGCCATCATAATGATTTGATGCAATGATTTTTGTACTTTCTCCAGTTAATTTAACTAATTTATTTCTTTCCTTGGCGTCAATATCAATTTCTAAGTCAATCCAACTCACGCCGCTCTTTATCGCCTTAGATAAAATTGCAATACGTTCTTTTTCCGAACCAGGATAGTAACCTCCTTGCCTTTCTGGTCTACAAGTCAAAATTACAGGTAATTCTATTCCTGTCCTAAATGAAATTAATGATGAATCAAGATCAACCGAATCGATTGGTTGTTGAACATAAGTCGGAGCGACATAAGTCGATCTACGTGTATCTGTAGAATCTGAATTTGTCACTTCAACTGGTTCTGGTTTTTGCTCGATAACCCATAATTTATCAAGACGAACTTCGACGATATCTGCTCCTGCCGCAGTAGCTCTAGCTGCATCTTTCAGCATCTCATCAACAGTGCAACCAGTTAGAGTAACACATACCAGAGGCAAACTCATTGCTCGCGGGAGAAATGAATGCCGTTTAATCGTGCCGAGTGTTTTCTCAGAGAATAAAATCGAGAAAGGCTGTTTTTAGACTTATTTAGGCTTATTTAGAGATAGATATCGAAAGCATTCAATAACCCCCTGACACCCCAAATATACAGTGATTTTGAGGGTTCCTTTAGGGAACCCTCAGGAAAAGGACGATGGAAGAGATGGCAGAGGAGTATAGTGCAGATAGCATTCAAGTATTGGAAGGTCTTGAAGCAGTAAGAAAAAGACCTGGGATGTATTTAGGAGACCCTCATGATGGTAGTGCATTACACCATTGTATTTGGGAAGTTGTTGACAATTCAGTTGATGAACATTTAGCAGGACATACTGATTTAATTGAAGTTAATCTTCACAAAGATGGTTCTCTTTCTGTACGTGATTTTGGAAGAGGAATACCCGTAGGGATACATGAAGAATATGGGATTTCGGCAGCTGAAGTGATTATGACAAAACTCCATGCAGGAGGGAAATTTGATAATAGTTCATACAAAGTATCGGGAGGATTACACGGAGTTGGAGTTTCTGCAGTCAATGCAGTTTCAGAATGGATGGAAATGACAATTCATAGAGATGGTGTGATTTATCATCAAAGATATGAAGCAGGGATTCCAACGAAACCTGTAGAAGAAACTGGCAAGTGCTCAGATACGGGGACTATGATTAGATTTAAGCCAGATTTAGGCATTTTTACTCACATAACAGATTTCGAATTTGATCAAATAGACACTCGTTTGAAAGAAACTTCTTTCCTCAATGCTGGATTAGAGATTGTAATTACAGACAAAAGAGATGATGAAGAAAATATTAGCAAACATCATTATGAAGGAGGATTGGCAGAATTTGTACGCCAAATCAACTCAAATAGAGAAGTGATGCATAATGAAGTAATTCAGATTAATGGTGAAAGAGAAACTGAAAAGGGGCCAGTCACAATAGAATTAGCCCTACAATGGTCCGATGCATTTAGTGAAACTATTTTTTGTTATACTAATATAATTCGCAATAAAGATGGGGGGACTCACATGACAGGGTTAAGAGGAGCCCTGACTAAGTCAGTGAATAATCATGCAAAGAAAAGAAATTTACTAAAAGGAAATTCCCTTTCAGGAGATGATGTTCGAGAAGGGTTGTCGGCAATAGTTAGCGTAAAGCATCCTGACCCCTCATTCTCTTCTCAAACAAAGGATAAATTAGTTAGCAGTGAAGTAACGAGCATTGTCGAGACAGTAGTTTATGAGAAACTTGGTGAATTCTTTGAAGAAAATCCCTCAGTAGGGAAATTAATTGTAGATAAGGCGCTTCTAGCGTCCAAAGCCAGAGAGGCTGCCAGAAAAGCCAGAGATTTAACAAGGCGGAAAGGAGTACTAGAAGGCGGTGGCTTACCCGGGAAACTTGCTGATTGCCAATCTAGAGACCCATCGGAATGCGAAGTTTACCTGGTCGAAGGTGACTCAGCTGGCGGTTCTGCAAAAACAGGTAGAGATAGGAGAATACAGGCAATATTACCACTTCGAGGTAAGATTCTGAATGTAGAGAGACAGAGAAGAAATTTAGTGAAAGTATTCCAGAATAATGAGATTCAGACTATGATCAGAGCTTTAGGAGCAGGTGTAGGGAATCCATCTGAAGAAGGAGTTGTAGAAGATGGGACTTTTGACACTAGCAAATTAAGATACTCAAAAATAATAATAATGTGTGACGCAGATATAGATGGCGCTCACATAAGAACACTAATGTTGACTTTCTTGTGGAGATTTATGAGGCCAGCAATAGAAGAGGGGTTTGTTTACATTGCTCAACCACCCTTATACCAATTATCTAAAGGCCGAATCGGAAGGTATGTTTATTCTGATGAAGAAAGAGATGAAGTGATGGCTGAATTACAAGGAGACAACCCAAATGCTAAGATTAACGTACAGAGATACAAAGGTCTGGGAGAAATGAATCCAGAGCAACTTTGGGATACTACAATGAATCCCGAGACAAGAACTATGCTAAAGGTGACCGTTCAAGATGCTGAGGAAACCGATAGATTGTTTGAAATATTGATGGGAGAAGATGTTCCCGATCGTAGAGCATTTATAGAGAAACATGCTAAGGAGGTGACAAATCTTGACATCTGAAGAAGAGACAAATAATACACCAATTAGTAATGAAAATATACTGAATCATCCATTAAACAAAGAAATGAAGATTTCTTACATTAATTATGCAATGTCAGTAATTATTGGCAGGGCACTACCAGATGCCAGAGATGGCCTGAAACCAGTGCATAGAAGAGTATTGTATGGTATGTATGAGGGAGGTCATACGTCCGATAAGAAATTCAGTAAATCAGCAAGATCAGTAGGTGAAGTAATGGGTAAATATCACCCTCATGGTGACCAATCGATATATGACACAATGGTTAGAATGGCTCAAGATTTTTCATTGAGATATCCATTAGTTGATGGTCAAGGTAATTTTGGTTCAATAGATGGAGATCCACCAGCAGCAATGCGTTATACAGAAAGTAGGCTAGATAAGATAGCTAAACATATGCTAGAAGATATCGAAAAGAAAACCGTCGATTTCCAACCTAATTTTGACGATTCAGAAAATGAACCAACAGTACTACCCTCAAGGCTACCAAATTTATTGCTAAATGGCAGTGATGGAATAGCAGTAGGTATGGCAACAAGAATCCCCCCCCATAATTTAACAGAAGTGGCAGGAGCAGTGAATCTCCATGTAGGTCAGATTATAGAACAAGGAGTGGAAAATAAACAGATACCTAATATCTCAATCGACGAATATATGCAATACGTAAAAGGTCCTGACTTCCCAACAGGGGCTGGAATTCATGGCATTGATGGAATATATGATATGTATTCTACAGGAAAGGGAAGATTCCATGTTAGATCAAAATGTGAAGTATTAGACGATTCAAAGGGTAAGAGAATTATTATTCATGAAATTCCATATCAAGTTAAGAAGGCAGATATGCTTGTCCACATTGCGGATTTAGTAAACAAGGGAACTGTAATAGGAATTAGAGATATTAGAGATGAATCATCAAAAGAAGGAATCAGAGTTTTAATTGAAGTGAAAAATAATGCTGACCCACATGCAGTGTTAAACCAATTATTCAAATCAAGTCGCTTACAAGAGTCATATTCAGCTAATATGATGGGAATTTTAGATGGAAGGCCTGTCTTGTTAACTCTACCAGTTATGTTACACACATATGTAGAGCATAGAGAATCTGTAATAGAGAGAAGAGCTCAATTTGAGTTAGAAAAAGCAGAAGCCAGAGCACATATCCTTGAAGGATTAGTTAAAGCTCAGAAAAGAATTGATGATATTGTAGCGGTAGGTAAGGCCAGTGAAAGCAGAGAACAATTCGAATCCGTTTTGAAAGGAAAGGATTCTATAATTAAAAATATAGATTCATTTGATTTCACAGAAGCGCAGGCAAAGGCTATTGCTGAAAGAAGACTATATCAACTCAGCAAGTTAGATGTCAATAAAGTTCAAAATGAGTTTGAAGAATTACAAATAAAAATTAGTGATTTAAATGACATTATATCTTCAAGAATGCGCAGACTAGAAATTCTTTTACAAGAACTTGAAGAAATGCTAGAGAAACATGGAGATGAAAGGCGCTCATTTATTGATCCAATGCCTTTGTCTATGGACAGAGAGGATTTAATCGAAGAAAGAGCCATTGCAATAACACTTTCAGAAGACAATTATATCAGGCACGTCCCTGTTGAAAGTTTCCGCGTACAGAATAGAGGAGGCAAAGGGTTGAAGGGTGTAACTACAAAAGATGAAGATACACCTCAACTAATTGTAACCTGTTTTAGCAAAGATAGGCTACTAATTTTCACAGATCAAGGAAGAGTCTATGGATTGAAAGCATGGGAAACCCCACAAGGAAGTAGACTTTCCAGAGGCGGGCACATTAGAAATCTGTTAGAAAGTCTAAGGGAAGACGAGAATATCGTTTCATTACTACCTATTTCTAAGGATTTATTGGAAAATCCCGAAGAAAATTATCTGTTATTTGCAACCTCAAATGGTAGGATTAAAAGAAGTAAATTATCAGAATATGTCAAGATAAATAGGAATGGAAAATATGCAATTAAATTCGCCGGTGGAGATAACGATAGATTAGTGACAGTGAGAGCCGCCAAAGATTCAGATCATGTAGTTCTCGTTTCATCAGGAGGATTCGCGTGTAGATTTATGCCTTCAGAAGTTAAAACAAGGATAGACCCGAATACGGGAGAGACTCTGACGACTCATACAGTGAGAGTTCAAGGTAGAGTTAGTCAAGGAGTAACTGGAATGAACTTAGGTAAGGGAGACCAAGTAATTGGAATGATAGTTTCAAGTAATTTTGAAAATAATGTACTTACTATTTCTAAGTATGGTATGGCGAAAAGAACAAGATTAGGATCAGGAGAGATGGTTAATCAGTTAGATGATAATGGTGAAGTAATTATCAACGAAGAGGGAGAGATTAATATTGAGAGAGATGGCTATAGGAAGACAAACAGAGGTACAAAAGGAGTGCGTACTATGTCTCTTAAAGATGGAGATGAAATCATTAGCGTGAAGCAAATACCTGATCTATTAGACCAACTTTTCATGCTTACGAAATCTGGAATGATGATTAGGTTGGCTGCAAATCAAACTAAAGAAACCTTAGGTAAAGTGGCTAAAGGCACAAGAATAATGGAATTAAGAAATCCAGATAAGACTGGCTATAATGACGAAATAATATTTGTAGCTCGACTTCCTGCTGAACTTCTAGAAGGAGATAATGAGGAAGAATCAGAGGGAGAAGAAGAATGATTGAGACCGTTCTTCTTAAGCCATAATCAAAACTCGGATGCATATTGCGGCAGTCGCATAGCCTGGCCATTGCGCTGGATTGCTAATCCAGTGGTGTTTCACCTCGGGAGTTCGAATCTCCCCTGCCGCGCCACCAACCGATAGGAGGCTTCTTGTTTGTGTCATCTTCTGAAGATATATGAGCACCCTGACCCTGCTGGGTTTAAGTCTTCTAATTTTATCTATAATTGGTATTTATTCAGTTTGGAGGAGGATTAGACATTTAACGCCTTCAAATGATTTATCATGGGTCAATGAAAATAAATATATTGCATATGCAGAGATAGATAATGATGAAGTCATACTTAAAAATGTAAGAGATTTTAATTGGAGAACTACTAAAGATTTTGATGAAAAATGGATAGAAAAGAAATTTAAGATTTCAGACTGCACGAAAATATGGTTAGTTTTAGAATATTTTTATCCGACAAGAAGACCCATTGCTCATACTCTTCTAAGTTTTGAATTTAAAGATGGAACTAGGATATCTTGCTCTATTGAAGTAAGAAGAGAACCAGGAGAAAAGTTTAGCCCCATCAAAGGCTTATTGAGAGAGTTTGAGATAATGTACGTTTGGGCAACAGAGAAAGACGCGATCGGAGTAAGAAGTAGGTGTAGAAAATCAGAAACACATCTTTTCGAAGCTATAATCCTAGGAGAAGGAAACCAATGTAGGATGCTAGAGTCGTATCTTAGAAGGACTAACCAGTTGTATGAAAATCCTGAATTTTACAATAGTCTATTCAATAATTGCACAACAAATATTGCATCGCACGTCAATGACGTGTACCCAGGAAGAGTGCCTCGTGCAATAGGCGTAATATTACCAGGGTTAAGTCCAAAATTATTGAAAAGAAATAATTTAGTTAAGTTGAGGGGGGGTAGTATTAAGGAAGAAATGAAACTCAATCAAGTTGAGGAAAGAGCTAGGGCTTGGGACCAAGAATGTGACTTTGGAGATGCAATAAGAATCGTGGACTCCTGACAAGAGTATTCAACAAGTACCCAACTATGCAAAGTTGTGGAACAGATACAACCTATGAGTCCAAATGGTATTTTCCAGTACAAACTTCCCCCCTCAAAGAGCCATATGATTAGGGAATTAATGCTCGCATCAAAATCATCTGAAGTTAATGAAATTAATTTTCAAGGGACTCCGGGGGAGGACATCATATCGATGGCAAACTGCTTAGAAAAAATGGGTGTAAAAATAGAAAAGAGAACTACCAAATGGATAGTATATCCACCCAAGAAAGGACTTATTAGTCCGAAAGGAGCCATTTATTGTGGGAATTCAGGTACTGTTGCTAGAATAATGACTGCTTTAGCTGCAACTTTTGATTCTGAGATAACTATCGACGGCGATAATTCTTTGAGAAACAGGAGTAATTCTACATTATCATCGTGTTTGAAACAATTAGGTTGTGAAATATCTTCTGATGGATTCCCATGTACTGTCAAGGGCCCAATAAATCCGAAAGACATAGAAATTGATGCTTCAGAATCAAGTCAACCAATAAGTGCGTTAATATTATGCTCTTCGGATTTTAAAAGTGCAATGAACTTAACAATTATTGGACAAGAGGTCAGTAGAGGGTATTTACAATTAACCTGTAAAATCGCCGAAAAATGGGGTTTGAAACAAAATATTGTAGATAATAAGATAGAACTTTCTGGTTGGGAAATTATAACTCCAAAAACAGTAAAAATACCTAGTGAAATGAGCCTCTATCCTATGGCTATCTTACTAGACAACTTGCACCAAAATTTACAGGTAGAAATTGAAGAACAAGATATAGATGAATTACTCTTTAATACTCTCGAATTATTAGAAGATCCTGATATAAATATGATAAATCTCAGAGATGCCAGCGATATCATTACTCCTGCTGCCGCATTAATGGCAATATCTAGTGGAGGCGATATTATTGGAGCAGCACATAGTAAGGGCAAAGAGACTAATAGAATTTTGAGGACTTGTGAACTTCTCGAAAAATTTTCACTTAGTTGTTCAACAAAGAAAGACGGACTGTCTTTACTAGGCGGGGAAATACCTAAGAAACCGAATAAACCTATAGACACTCATATGGATCATAGATTAGCAATGACAGCAGTGATTTTAGCAACCTACTGTGGAGGAGAGATAATGAATCCTGAAATAGTTGAAGTCACACATCCGGATTTTCTTGAAATGATTAAATCTCTAAAAATACTTCAACCATGACGTCCGAAATGCTTGTCCAAGTGAGTTTGTGTCAACTTGAGAATGGTGGGTCTTCCATGTACGCATGCCCAAGGATTGGGGACAGTACGCATATCCAATAGAAGACGTCTCATCTCTGAAAGATTCAGTTTCTGATTAGCTTTAACTGAACCTCTGCAAGACTTCATAAAAGCAACTTTATCTCGTAATTTTTCAACTGTATCTATCCCTCCTGATTCAGGATTAGACGATACATCGATCAGAATATCATGTAAAAATGCAATTAATCCACTGTCTCCAACAAGCACATTGGGCACCGAAGTAACCACAATTCCTTCGCTAGATTCAGAAAATTCAAAACCCAATTCTGAAAGTCTGTCAGACTCAGAACGAGCAGCGGCTAATTCCCTTACCCCCAATGAGATTGAAACTGGAATTATTAATTTTTGAGGAGACCAGTCGACCATAGAAGGACGTAAGCGCTCATATCTGATTCTTTCATGGAGTGCATGTTGATCAATAATAAATAATTCATTATTACCTTCCGCTAATATATATGAATTAGAAAACTGACATAATACTTCCATTTCGGGCAACTCTGGTATTATGGCTGCTTTAGGGTTAGGTTCGTCTACTGGAGAAATTGAATCTCCAGAAATTGAAAGCCTGTGTAACGAACGCTCTGCAGAAGATAATGATGGAGATATAGGATTAGGATTCAGGCCAGGTAATGTTTCTTGTTCTAATTCATTGGATGAAATTTTTTTTTCTAACTTTTCACCAGAAGGTATTACTCCCCGAATACTGCTAAAGTGAGTTTGGACCGTTTCTTTATTTTCTATTTGAGCCCATGATGGAACGAATACATCCGAATTTTGAACAATATCAGGCTTAACTTCCAAGCCTTCGAGTAAGGTTAAGTTTTTAGATTCAGGTTGTGTTGAAACTTTACTAAGAGTATATTGAATAGACCTCTCTAATCTCTCCAAAACTCTCCAAGAATATTGTAATCTCACTTCACGTTTTGTAGGATGAACATTAACATCTACCTCGCTTGTAGGTAAATTCAGAGATATCACGCCAATAGGATGACGCCCAACCATTAGCCTAGTATGATAGCCTCTTCTTATTGATTGAATAAATGGCCCCGTACTAACTGGACGTCCATTAACAAGAACGTGAATATCATCTGAACGAGAACGTGAGATCCCAGGTGGAGATATCCATCCGCTCCAAACTTCATCACCCGGTGCATCTCGATCATCTTCTGAAGATTCAAGTGGAATTAGTTTGGATGATGTCGAACCGAAGAGATCGTATAATCTATCTTCCATACCTTCGCAGGGAGGGCAATCTAGTACTTTTCTCCCGTCTAATTCTACTATTATACCCGTTTTCGGTTCACTTAAGGCCAAAGAAATTGCTATATCTACAATTGCTGCATTCTCAGTTGAAGGTCTTCTTTGAAAAGATAAACGTGCAGGAATTTTTTTGAACAAATTTAGAACATCTACCTTTGTACCGGGTGCTATACCAACAGGTTCAACTTTTCCGACTACTCCATTATCGACTAGGATAGAAAAGCCATCCGAATCTCTAGTTTTACTTGATAATACCAACTTACTAACTGCAGCAATTGATGCTAATGCTTCCCCTCTAAAACCTTTAGTAACGATTCTATTAAGATCTTCAGGTACTGAAAGCTTACTCGTAGCATGTCTTTTAATCGCTAATTTCAATTCTTCTCTTGGTATCCCGTGCCCATTATCAATGACAGATATTCTATCAAAACCACCCTTTTCAATCTCAATTCTTATTTGGCTACTACCCGAGTCTATAGAATTTTCAACTAGTTCCTTGACCACTTGGGCAGGCCTTTCTACCACTTCTCCTGCTGCGATTAAATCAATAGTTAATTCATCAAGTTGGATGATTGACTGCCGAGAGTTTGGAGACATATTATTCCTCCAACAAATCCGTATATCTAGATTTTTCAAGTGAATCAATCATAGCATACAACACCTCTTGAGATTCTCTAGGGCTTAGATTATCCACATCTAAAGAGCGAAGACGCTCTGAAATCTCTTTGAGTACTGGATCGATAATTATTTCTTCTTTTACATCTAAATCTAATGGTTTCGGTTCATTAGAAATTAATTCGTTTTGATTAGCAGAACTTAACATCCAACCATAAATACTAGATTGACCATTTGGTCTTGAATCTGGTGAATTAGAAGAACCGGCTTTGGCACCTTGGGCTTGACTTTCAAGGAATACAAGTAAATCCCTAGCCCTCTCAACCACTGAAATGGGTAAACCTGCTAATGCTGCTACCTGAACACCATAGGAATCATCACAAGAACCTTCTGAAATCGTATGAAGAAAGCGTATTTCCCCATTAACATCTGCTACTTGAACATGAATATTTGCTAAATTTTTAAATTCTGCTTCTAATCCAATTAGTTGATGATAATGTGTGGCGAAAAGAGTTCTGGCACCTAATCTTTTACAGATATCTTCAGTAACGGACCAAGCTATGGCTAAACCATCAAAAGTTGAGGTCCCTCGGCCAATTTCATCTAGTAAAATCAAACTTTTATCGGTAGCACGACGCAAGATATGAGCCACTTCAATCATCTCCATCATAAATGTTGAACGGCCTCGACGTAGATCATCATGAGCACCTACTCTTGTGAAAACACGATCTATTAATCCAATCTTAGCTTTTTCAGCAGGCACATAAGATCCGGCTTGAGCTAGAATTGATATCAGTGCAGTTTGGCGAAGATAAGTGGATTTACCACCCATATTTGGGCCAGTTAATAATAAGAAACTCCTCTTTTCATCTAACTTGATATCATTAGGAACAAATCTTCCATCTGCTTCTAATACGGGGTGCCGACCAGAAATAATCTCTATCTTTCTTCCATCCGTTATTTCAGGTTTACACCAAGAGTTTTTTCTAGCATGAATTGCGAAGGAAGACAATACATCAGTTGTGGCTATTTGCCTCGCTATTGTTGCTAATTCGGATGAATGACTAGCTACGCTATTCCTAAGATCAATGAAAAGCTCTTTTTCAAGAGCCTTTGCCCTATCGTCTGCTGTGAGTATTATCTCTTCCCAGCCTACTAACTCATCAGTAGTATATCTTTCTGCATTAGTCATTGTTTGTCGTCGTCGGTAATTATCCGGAACCTTACCTACATGCGACTTAGTGATCTCAATAAAAAATCCAAATTGCCTATTATGCTTTATTTTAAGATTAGGGATGTCAAGTTTCTCTCTCTCTTTAGACTCAAATTCTTTCAACCAACTAGTGCCTTCACTTGCTTTACTTCTTAGTTCATCAAGTTGTTCATGGACACCATGTCGGAAAATACCACCATCTCTTATCGATGCGGGAGGTTCATCAATAATTTTAGTATAGATAAGTTCTCTCATAGAGTCTAAATTATTCAAACCTAAAGAAGAACTATGGAGGAGCTCAGAGTTACCTTCAGTAAGTAATGTCTGTAATTTAGGCATTCTTCCCAAGCATTCAGAAACTGCAACTAAATCTCTTGCATTCGCTCTACCATAAGCCAGCCGAGTAGATAGGCGTTCTAAATCTCGCATCGATTTAAGATTCTCTCGTATTGAGTCTAGCCTTCTTGGAGCCTTGAATAAACTACTGACTGCTAAATGCCTTGATGCAATGATTTCTTTATCTGTTAGAGGTCTCATAATCCACTCTTTTAGTAGTCTTCTGCCCATCCAAGTTCTTGTCGAATCTATGGATTGAATTAGTGAACCCTGCTTCTCACCTATCAGAGTATGGCTTAATTCCAAATTTCTTAAAGTAGTTTGATCTAAAACAAGGTGACCATCGTCTGCATCAAAATGCACCTCTCTGAGAGGAACAATGTCAATTAAATGTAAATGGGCAATATATCCTGCCGCAAGTCCACAGGCCTGAAGTGCCAACGGTTTAGAATCTAAATCGACACTACCAAGGTCAGAAACTTTTAGATGTTCACGAACAGATTGTAGTCTTTGCTCAGCGTTAGCATCATGAACACTCATTAGGATATTATCTAAATCAGAAACTAATGATAATATAACATCTGATAAAGCATCTTTCTTGGATACAACTAATTCACTAGGTGACCAACGTTGGATTTCATCTTTAATCCTCTCCCATCTTCCCGCACCTGATTGCTCTTGAACCCATGAACGACCCGTTGACGAGTCGAGTATTGCTAGCCCAACCTTGTCATCCTTAACTGAAATTGCAGCTAAAATACTCGAACCATCTTCTCCAATAAGGTTCTCCTCATAAAGTGACCCAGGAGTATAAACTCTAGTAACTACTCTTTCAAGAATCTTAGAACCGGGACGTAGCTGCTCTTCCTGTTCACACATAGTAACTTTGTAACCTGCACGTAGCATTGACTGAAGATAAGACTCGACTGAATGCCATGGAACACCTGCCATCGCAACAGGATTATCGGAATTTTTATCGCGACTGGTCAATGTTATTCCTAGAACTTCTGACGCTATGACTGCATCTTCGTGAAACATTTCATAAAAATCTCCCATTCTAAAAAATAAGACCGTATCGGGGTGCTGAGCCTTGATTTCAGCAAATTGATCTAACATTGATCTCTTCGACATTTCTAATCCTTCCAATGCTAACGCCGGAGCGTGAGTTATACCACAAAGCAGGGGGTGCATAAGCAAATCGCTTAGCATTACTAGAAAGTAAGCATATCTTGACAGGCGTATACATAAATTACTACAGGTTATCGGAAGTCGTAGAAGAGTGGTTCTATGAAGGATGAGAATAACTTTGGAACACACTTACTCATGATTATGGTAGCAATAATTTGGGGGCTATCTTGGGCTATTGGGAGGATGCTATCATTAGAATTGCCACCTATGACGGGAGCCTGGTTAAGGTACATATTAACGATGATGATTTTTTATCTATGGTTCGCTGTGACTGCTGTAAGAGGGAGAGATGTAAGATGGTTCCCCGATAATAAGAAAACATTTAGGAGTTTGATAATAATCGGTTTTACTGGAGTATTATGCTACCAATTTTTCTTTATGCATGGTATGTTCTACACTGCTGCAGGGGATGCATCTTTGATAATCACATTTAACCCTATATTCACAGTAATTCTAGCCGCCCCACTACTTGGTCAAGAAATATCTAAAAAGATGTTTTTGGGCCTATTATGCGGTTTTTTGGGGGTAGGGGTAGTAACAGGATGGAGTCCGAATACACAAATTGACCTTGAAGATAGAATATTTGGAGATTTATTGATACTTTTTGCATCACTATCTTGGGCGACTACAACAAATATGACCAAACGTTTGATGGAGGGGAAAGATGGTGAAAATAATTATTCCTCATTAGAAATTGTTGTTTGGTATTCTATGATAGGTACAATTATGATCACTCCTTTTATGATTTATGAGACGTGGAACTATGGCATCCCTAATCCATCAAAAGAAGGGTGGTTTGCAATATTCTACTTAGGGGCATTTTCGACTGTGCTCGCATATTACTGGTTCACTATCGGAATTGAAAAACTAGGTGCTACTTCTGCATCTTCATATATTTTCTTAGTCCCTGTTTTTGGAATATTAGGTGGTTGGTGGTTACTAGATGAAAGATTAGGATATACTATTATTATAGGATTTATAATGATATTAATAGGAGTGAAAATCGTTCAACTTGAGAGTGAAAGACTTACAACTTCTTGATTTATAATGGACGAAGATAGTTTCTTCTACTCACTTATTGTTAAATACGGTAGGCCAGTCGGCCGAAGTCGAGGTAGTTCAAATGGCACGTAAGCCCGCATCCATGTACCGCAGACTTAAGGGTCAGGCATTCACAAGACGTCAGTACACTGGAGGTGTACCAAATAATCGAATTCTTCGTTACTTTATGGGTAACAGAAAGGTGGCAGAAGCTGGAGGATTTCCAGTTAAGGTTTCTCTTCTAGCAGATAACTCATGTCAAATTCAAGATAAGGCATTAGAAGCAGCACGTCAAGTTGCCAATGCAAGAATCAGAGATGCTGCTGGGGAAAATTATGCATTAAGAATGCATACATACCCTCATCAAATCCTCAGAGAAAACAAACAGGCTACTGGGGCAGGAGCAGATCGTGTATCACAAGGCATGAGACAGGCATTTGGAAAGAATGTAGGAACTGCAGCACGTGTTCAAAGAGGACAGACAGTAATATCAATCGTTACTACTCCTGAACATTACCTCGTTGCAAGAGATGCACTACGAAAGGCAAATTGTAAGTTCCCTACTCCTTGCACTATCAAAGTAATCGAGGGTTCCGAGCAATTGAAGGGACTAGTCTGAGTGTGTAGGGCATGACGCCCAGTACTCCTCTCTCAATTCTACACGAATCATTACGTGGTTCACCAATAATTTGGAAAGGCGATTACCCTTATTTCATACATCCCATATCAGATGGGATTCCACGTATGGATGCTAAGGTTTTACGTGCTACCCGTGATTTAATTGTCGAAAGTGTCGACTGGTCAAAGATTGATTTAATTGTCACGGTTGAGGCAATGGGATTACCTTTGTTGGCTGCAGTAGGAGATGCTACGGGGAAACCAACTGTAGTAATTCGTAAGAGATCATATGGAATGGAAGGAGAAACTAAAGTTGATGTTGCTACGGGTTATTCACAATCTACAGTTTACATAAATGACATAAATCCTGGAGAACGAATCTTAATTGTTGATGATGTTATATCAACAGGAGGGACACTAGAACCATTGCTAGAAACTTTAGAGAATATGGGAGTTATTTTACAAGATATCGTGATAGCAATCGAAAAGGGAGAAGGTCGTAAAAGACTAAATCATGAAAGACCAACATGGCCAATAAGATCACTCGCAAGAATTGACATTATTGATGGAAAGGTCGAGATAGTAGATTGAAGGAGGTGAAGATTTGGATTTAAATAAACATGATTTCGAACTAGAAGATTTGGTTGCAAGAATTAAAGAAAATGATCATCGACTTGTTGCTCTACAAGTTCCTGAAGGACTCAAGATGCAAGCTTTGGAGATGATGGATTCAATAGAAGATGAATCAGCAGCTAAGGTTATTCTAGCAGCAGACCCTTGTTATGGAGCATGTGATTTAGTACATGACAAAATGAAAATGATGGGGGTGGAATTAGTTGCTCACATGGGTCATTCTCAGATGAATATTGATTCAGGGATGCCAACTCATTTTATCCCTGTCACATACGAAGGAGACCCTGTAATTGATCCGGTCTTACCAATTTTAGCACAGCATAAAGCAATTGCAGAGGCAAGGTTGGCGGATTCAGAAGAAGATTTGGACTTGACTGATGAAGAAGCAATGGAAAGATTCGTAGATGCGGTAGGGAGAGTTGCCCCCCTAACTGGAACCAAATTAGGACTAGTCGGTTCAATTCAACATCTACATCTGTTATTTGATTATAAGAAAAGATTTGAGAGTGCTGGCTTCGAGGTTGAAATACCAGTAGGTGGCGCGAGATTGACATTCCCGGGCCAAGTTCTAGGATGTAATTACTCAGGAGATGACCCCGAGATTGGACACTATCTTTTCCTAGGCTCAGGAGATTTTCACCCCATTGGTTTAGTCATGCACACAGGTAAACCATTGGCGTTACTAGACCCATACACTGGAGATGCTAGTGAAATGTCATTTGGCCGAATTGAGAGATTATTAAGACAACGAATGGGGCTGATTTTTGCAGTTGATAATGCTAAGAATTTCGGAATATTGATTGGAGAAAAACCTGGGCAAATGAGAAGAAATCTGGCTATAAGAATGAAAAATCTGCTTAAAAAGCACGGGAAAAAAGGTTATTTATTGGCTCTAGATCATGTTGGTCCAGATCTAATCGATTTCTATCCTGTTGATGCATTTGTCAATACAGCATGTCCAAGAATTGCAATAGATGATGCAGTTAAATATGCTAAGCCACTGATTACACCTTTTGAGTTAGAAGTATCTCTGGGCGAGAAGAATTGGGAACATGGCTATCAATTTGATGAGATACCGTGATTAGAAAAATTATTAGAAAATAGCCACAGCAACATATTGTTCTGGATATGTCTAAGAACGACCGAATAAATAACAAATTAATGTCAGGATACCTCGACCGGATAGGCGCAGGTAAAATCTTAGTCAATAAAGAACCAATTTCATTTGATTGGACACCTAATAATCTAGTAGGCAGAGATAAAGAATTGAGTGAACTCGCAAGTATGTTTTCCCATATAGAGAACCATAATTCAAGTTGCAGAGCAGTCATCACAGGCCCTGTTGGTTCTGGTAAAACAGTTCTGAGTAAGCGCTTTGGGCATGACCTGTTAAAGCATTTAGAAGGTCAAAGAAAAATTTCTTACTCTCATGTTAACTGTAGGACTAACCCCTCTACATCTCAAGTTTTACAGCAAATAGCAAAATCTTTAGATTCTGGACATCCAGAAAGAGGATTAAGTTCAGGTGAAATAATCCAATCAATACGAAGAAATCTAATGACTCATAATAATCATCTTTTACTTGTATTAGATGAAGTAGACGTATTAGTTAGAAGGGATAATTTCGATTTAATATACAAACTCTTACGAATAGATGAGAGTCAGGAAGGACAAGGTTCTTTGTCACTAATTCTAGTTAGTCAGGATTCGATGTTACTAAAATTATTCGAGCCAGCGATAATCTCTAGATTAGGGGCTAGTAATATATTACAACTAAAACCATATAATAAGAAAGGACTCATTGAAATTGCAAGACAGAGAGCAGATATTGCCTGTAGAAGTGGGTCAATAAGTGAAGAAATTCTTGAAAAAATCGGAACTATAGCAAGCGATTCAGGAGATGCAAGATTAGCTATAGAATTACTTGATTCATCAATTAGAAAAGCCGAGTCTGCAGGCAGAGGAGAAGTCTTAATCAGTGATATTGAACAAAGCGCTGCGAGAACAGCCTCGATAGAACCAAGTCAAGTAGATAGACTTTCTAAAGATCAAAAATTAATTATGCTCGGCTTATGTAGAAGATTGAAGAAGGAATCAGAAATTAACACGGGCGATGCAGAGAAATTATATCACTTAGTATGTGAAGAATATGAATTGAAACCTAAGAGCCATACCACATTCTGGAAACATCTAAAATTACTTGAAAATGAGGGATTAATTGAGACAAGAAACGATAAATCAAACGTTGGAAGAGGGAGAACGCAGTACATAACAATGAATAATGTAGCACCCGCAAATCTTGCTACTAGGATTGAGATAGATCTGCAAAGATGATTCTTCCTCGTCATAGGGTCTTCCGAACCGCTCTTATAGGGGCCGTATGTCGGGATGCCGTCTAAGGTGACTAATATGGCAGGTGAGCAATCTTTCAAAGCGGTAATCAATGATACTAAGCCTAGTGCTAAGGGTCGTTCTTTCTCAGTAGAAATTACTGGTTCAAACTTCAATCATTTCCTAGGAAAGAAGATTGGAGACTCAGTTGAAGGCATGTTTGTAGGAGAAGGTGAGAGTTCACTAAATGGATACAAACTTCAAATTACAGGCGGATCTGATAAAACTGGTCGTCCCATGCGTTCAGAGTTAGAAGGTGGTAATGTAAAATCAATACTTATCACAGCAGGTACCGGATACAAAGGCAAGCGCTATGTTAAGAAAAATTCAAAAATTTACCGATACAAGTACGATGGTCTACGCCGTCGTCGAAATCTTCGCGGCAACACTATTAGTACAGATACTCGTCAACTAAACCTAAAAGTATTGGAATATGGCAAGAAGTCTCTGGGATCAATTCTAGGAGACGAAGAAGATGTACCTATCGAAACCACTTCCAATGAAGAGGAGTGAACGGTAGGGGATGATGCTTCTGGCTGAGATTAAAAGACAGCCCGAAGTAAATATTGGTATGGTCGGACATGTCGACCATGGTAAGACAACTCTAACACAAGCCCTTTCTGGTACTTGGACTGACACTCATTCGGAAGAAAGAAAGAGAGGAATCAGTATCAAACTTGGCTATGCAGATACTACATTCTATTCGACAAGTGAAGATGAATATTATGCTAAAGGAAAGCATCCTGAAGGTAAGAAAGATGCCGAAAAAGATTTATTGAGAGTTGTTTCTTTTGTTGATGCACCGGGTCACGAAACTCTGATGGCGGTAATGATTTCTGGAGCATCTATAATGGATGGGGCATTATTGCTGATTTCTGCTACTGAAAAATGCCCTCAACCTCAAACAAGAGAACACTTAGCGGCATTGCAAATTGCAGGAATTGAGAATATTGTAATCGTGCAAAATAAAATAGATTTAGTTTCACAAGAAAGGGCGATGGAGTCATATAATGAAATCAAAGATTTCGTAAAAGAAACCATAGCCGAAGAAGCACCTATAATACCTATTTCTGCCCACCATGATGTAAATCTAGATATCCTAATACAAGCAATTGAACATACTATTCCAACTCCTGACCGCTCACAAGAAGATGTTGGTTTGATGTACGTAGCTAGATCATTCGATACCAATCGGCCTGGAGCCCGCCCCAATGAACTATCAGGCGGAATCATCGGAGGAAGTATTGTTGAAGGGTCTTTCAATGTTGGAGATAAGATAATGATTGCTCCAGGAAGAAGAATAAAAGAAGGGAATAAAACTCGCTGGGAACCACTTGAAACCTATATTGAGAGTATTAAAGGAGGAGGGATAAACCTTGAAACGGCACATGCAGGAGGACTTTGTGGTATCGCTACACCTCTCGACCCAGTTGCTACAAAAGCTGATGAGTTATCCGGTCAAGTCATGGCAAAAGAAGGAGAATTACCTCCAATATGGGAAACATTAGAACTAGAGCTGGAATTACTAGAGAAAATGGTTGCCGGCGGAGATGGAGGTTCAGATCCTGTTCGTCCATTATCAATGAATGAGATGTTAATGATAAATTCAGCTACAGCTACATCGGTAGGAACGGTTGCTAAGAAAGGAAAAGTCTCAAAAATTTCTCTTCGGTTACCAATTTGCGCTAAAGTTGGTAGTAGAATCACATTATCAAGAAGAGTAGGTTCCAGATGGCGTTTAATAGGCCATGGAACTATTTTGGGGTGAATCAATGAGTTGCGTCCTAATAGACGCTTGTGGATGGGCTGCATTAATGGATGCTGGTCTAAATCTAGATGTTTCTATGAGTAAAGTAATTGGGAAACCCAAATACCTACTTTTATCAAAAGTTAGAGAAGAACTAATTTCACTATCGAAACATCGCAAGGGATTATTATTAGATTTATTAGATAGCAAGTCAGAATTAATTGAGGCACCAGAAGGAATTAGGCATACCGATAGGATGCTACTTGATTTATCTACAAAAAATGGATGGCCAGTACTGACAGTAGACAGGAGATTGAAAGAGCGGCTAATAAATAATGGAGGATCATATATTGAAGTTACTTCAAGAAATGTTCTGCGCTTAATCCATAATTAGGGTAATGTGAATAAACGGTCATCATCATGACCATCCATCAATCCTATTCTTACTGCAGCATCAATCCATGCATGAGCATAATTTATGGCTCCAAAGGCACGTACTAGGTCTCCTTCATTCATGAAATGGCGAGCATCATGCTGGTAATCATCACACATCCTAAGCATCGAATTTAGTCTTCTTTCATCCTCATCATTATTGGTAATAGGGGTTGCTTTAATCCTAGCTTCAGCTGTTAAAGCAAGGTACATTTCAACTTTATCTATCGTAACTATATTCCCATCATCTGACATATTTATCCCTCAAAATTCTTCGGCTGCAGCATTGCTTAATTTGAATAGACGTGTTCTACCTTGTTTCCTCACTGATAGTAAACCGGACTTATGTAAACTATTGTAAAGTTGAGATAAGCGTGGCCTACCTACTTCCAATCGGGCTTGTAATTCATTATCAGAGGGGGATATCTCTCTTGTGGAAGATATTTGTAAAATTAATCTTTCAGCATCCGATAATGAATAAAAACGTGCCGTATCCAAAGGACGATCAGGATCCCATCTCGGTTCAAAGTTTGAGAAATTAGGAATTAATTTATCGGTTGGTACCGAATATAATTTACGAGAATTTACCGAAATAGGCTGAATGATTTCTTCAGGTTCATTGAAATCTTCAAAAAAAGTTTCTTCTATCGGTATTGGATCTTTATATCCGGAATCAGAATTTGAGGGCACGATATTGCCTTCAAATGAGGGTTCAGGTAAAGTTGATGAGAAAGTAGGTTCTACTGACCATTCGGCTCCTTCATCACTCATTACTCGGTCATAATTTCTAGGTTCGACATTACTATCGAAAGAAGCATTAGAGTAATTAGGTAATTCAGTAATCGTTTTTTTATCTTCGATAACTTTATCGTTATCTACAAATCGATCTAAGGTCGGTTGAGATAGAGGCATATCTGCATAAGTTATTGGAACATCACTGACCTCATTCTCGATCATATCAGAAGATGTCTTTGCAAGACGTGCACGTAAGCCACCAAAAGCACCTCCTGAAATAGAGCTTTTTGGTGGTTCAGTTCCTGGTTCCATGAATAACTCTGACTCCAAAATAGGTTCAGAAGTTATCTCTGGTATTAGAGATTCTATTGGAGATATACTTTCTAAACTATTCTCTTCTTTAAATTCGGGAATTTTTGGATGGGAAAACTCATCGTGAGAAGAGAGTTTCTCATCAATATTATTTGTATCATCTACAGGGTTCTCAACATTATCTTCGAATGAGAAATTTTCGGACCAAATCTGGCCTTCTTCTTCTTCTTCTTCTTCTTCTTCTTCTTCTTCTCCCCACATATCTAAAGGTTCTTCATCATCAATAAAATCATCATCCTCTTCGATTAGATCTTCTATGCTACTTGCTTCAGAATTAATAATCGGAATTATTTCTACTTTATTTCCCTCTATTGTAGAGGGGAAACTAACTGCCTTTGATTCTGTGCTAGGGGATGTTTGATTTTGCCATGCCATTAAGTTCTCTAAAGTCCCATCAGATCCCAGTTCTCTTTTCTCATCCACTAAGCATTTCAAAATCTTGATTACATCACGAGGATTACCTCCCGTGCTGGAGTGAATTGATTCAAGAATCTTAGAATTAATATTCCATTTCTCTTTCGATTTAATCCTCATTCTGTTATTGACCATTTCTTGAATCTCTTTTTTAGTAAAGCTAGGTATCCTATCTGGTTCATCAAACATTTCTTTGAGTTCTAAGTCGAGTTCTAGAAGTTGAGATTCAGTAATAGTTACGATAATCATGGCCCTTAATCTCAATAAGATTGGAGAAATTCTTGAAAGAAAGATATTGATATCGATTGCCCTGGATGGATAGTCTAATGCAATTAGAGGTAATGGGCCTTTTTCTTCATCAAGAATAGAAACTAATTTTTGAGATAATTGATTCATTGTAGGTATTGGCTGGAATGAACCAAAGTGAGTTACAATTTCATGTAATACTGTACGAACCTGATCGTCATCATCTGATAAAAACTGACCAATATATTTCTTCGGTGTTTGAGACGAGATGGTGTTAATCATTGATGTACGACCTGAACCTGATTCTCCAACTAGTAATATCATCCTAGGTGAACCTGAGAGAATATGGTCTTTCCATCGATGAAGTATCTTTTGTCTTCCAACTAAATCATGAGCACGAGATGCTTCAATTGGCCGGTTGTCAAAGGGATTTCCTCTTACGGAGGGTAAGTCTAGCATACTAACTCCTCCGACGGACATATTCGACGTGCAACACTACTAGTTCATAATGTTCACGCATTATTACGCTTAATTTTGCCTAAATTAACGCATCATAATACAAGTTCAGAAATAAAAATTAGAAAATAAACCGATAAAGCACATATTGAGGTAAATTATTAACGCTTTGTTAACGCTTTTTTAATGCGTTAATAACCCGTTAACGACAAGATTAACGCTTTTTACCATTCGAAATATATGATGAAATGATTTGGATTCGAGATTAAGTAAATAATATCAAGTAAAAATAAAAGATATTACCTCTTTAGCCACAACTGAATAAAAGAGTTGATTCGACCAGAATAAAGCAAAGAGATTACAAGTAGTATGCTCTGCCAAAGAATGGTGGAAACATGCCAGTAGATAACAGTCGATTGAAAGGATTTTACAAACTATCAGTGCCTGAAAGAAGACAGAAATTAGCAGAGTTAGCTGGTTTGACTGAAGAACAAACTAATGCATGGGCAGATGCTGAATTATCTGAAGACACTGCAGATAGGATGATTGAAAATGTCGTTGGAAGATATTCCCTGCCTATAGGAGTAGCGACGAATTTCATAATAGATGGTGAACACTACCTAGTACCATTCGTAGTAGAAGAAGCAAGCGTAGTAGCTGCAGCATCTAACATGGCTAAAAGATGTCAAGCTAATGGCGGTTTTAGATCAGATAATACAGATCCAATAATGATTGGCCAAATACAAATAGTTGGCTGCGAAGACCCAGAAGAATCTAGAAATCTAATTCTTGCAGCGAAAGATGAACTGATTCAGTCATGTAATGATGTCGACCCGATTTTAGTAAAATTCGGAGGTGGTTGTAAAGATGTTGAAGTAAGAATAATAGAAACGATGTCAGGACCAATGGTCATCGTCCATATCCTCGTAGATTGTAGAGATGCAATGGGAGCAAATGCAGTAAATACAATGGCTGAAACTATTGCACCCAAAATAGAATCCTTATCAAAGGGGACAGTTATTCTAAGAATAATTAGTAATTTAGCAATACATAGATTGGCCAGAGTTAGTGCGACTTTTACCCCAGAAGAAATGTCAGACAAGGGAGATGCAAGTCAGGGAGCGGAAGTAATCGAAGGAGTATTACAAGCATATCATTTCGCGGCTGCTGATCCGTTCAGAGCAACTACTCACAACAAAGGCATAATGAATGCCATTTCCCCTATAGCAATCGCATGTGGTCAAGACTGGCGCGCAATAGAATCAGGCGCTCATTCATATTGTGCGCATGAGAAACAATACACCTCAATGACACATTGGGAGAAAGATTCAGAAGGGAATTTAGTTGGATCTATAGAATGTCCAATGGCTGTGGGACTGGTAGGAGGGGCTGTAAGAATACACCCTGGGGCTCAGGCAAATGTAGCACTTTTAGGGATAAAGAGTGCGAATGACTTGGCTAAAGTAATGGCAGCTGCAGGAATGGCACAGAACTTAGGTGCCCTCAGGGCATTAGCCACTGTAGGGATACAGGCAGGACATATGAAATTGCATCTAAAGAATATGATAAGTTCAGCAGGCGCAAAAGATGAAGAAATAGATTTAATTGCAAATATGGTCAAAGAAAGTGGTGAAAGAATAACTATGGCAACCGTCGAGGCAGCACTATTAAAAATTAGAGAGAATTAATCTAATTCTCAGACACAGTAGATTCAGAATTATTGTCTTCTTCAATAAACTCTGAAATAGACATTTGTTCATCTGGTGCAAGAGACGCAGCGAGTTGAGCACTAGTCAGACCCGCTTTGGTAGCCTCAGAACGGAACCATGAACGAACGGCACGATAATCAACTTCCGGGCAACCAAAATACTCTGCGAACCTCCTAGTTGTAGTTAGAAGACGTGTCAGACCATCTCTACGCCTATCGATGAGTCCTAAGTTTGCTAATTCCCTTACGTGATCGTAAGCTCTTTGCCCAAGCATCTCTACTAATTGAGATTGGGCCATTGGCTGATGATAGGCGATTAAGGCAGCGGCAGGAAGGAGCCTTTGAGGGGTGTCAGGGCGGAATGATTCAGGTAAATGAGGAGAAAGACTAGGCCGGACCTCAAATATCCAGCGGCCTGAAACTTCAGTTAATTGCAAAGCAGAATCTTGTCTTCGTTTAATTCTTGCTTGTAATTCTGATAGAGCAGTATGTACCTCTTCACTGGTTTTATCTACGGTTTTCGAAAGTTCATCAGTAGACATAGAACGCCCTGAAGTGAACATTATTGCCTCAAGAATAATTGAAAGGCTGGATTCACTCATTGGATATCACTCCTTCAGTAATCCTTACTTTAGGATTAAGGCGGTTAGTTAAGGCAGAAAAATCATCATCTCGAAGATGAAGATTTTTTAATGAAATATTACCATCCAAATCTTGAGAAACTTCGGCATATCCCCTATGAGTTAGGAAAAGAGATGAAATTAATGCAGTGACTTGAGCTTCTGATTTCGCATCTTCAGCACTTAATCCTGAATCAATAGAACTTTTCTCTAAAACTTCAACTATCTCACTAAGATTTGTAGATTCTTTTTCTTCAAGAGTACGGCTCCGTAATGCATCCCATGTTCTTTTCAAATCATCCTCCAAATTCTCAACATGTAAACTTCCTCCGAACCTAGCTCGGGCTTTTTCATTAGCCTCGCGACGTTCTTTTGCTATTTTTTCTCGCATTTTTTGTTCTTCAGAAAGTCTACCTGCTGCTTGAAGACCCATAAGCAACTCACCCAGAGTTACTGGACGCCCCTCTTCTCGATGTATTCTACCTTCGAACATAGTAGGCAAAACATCGCTAGCAGCGCCAGTAAGGACGCCCACTGAGAAATTATAATCTTCATCGGAAAATTCAGATTCCCAAGAATCCTCAAAATCCCAAGTTTCCTCTACCTCCTCGTCAATAAGAGATTTTTCTTGCCTTTCAAGAAGGGAACTAGCTTGGCCGCGGAGGATAGACCAGGCCATCCTAACTAATCTGCCACATGTTGGTAAATCTATATTTTCTGAATCATTAATTCTTTGATTAAATAATTCTAGAAAAACTGAAAGATCTACATCCCAGGGGTCAAGATCAGTATTATGAAACATTTGAAACACTAATGCTACAGACCTATCGAAGGGATCTATCAAGAACTGATGTTCTGCTTCTTCTACAAGAGACAATTCCACCAGTCTATCGAGATAACGATTAGTTTCAAGATCTGCTTCTCCGCCAAGTAATCTTGAAACTATGTCATCTTTCATAGAGTTACCATCGAAAACGGACATATTTCACCTCACTCAATTTCAATTTCAGATGAATCGACCTCGACATTATCATTCTGGAGATTTTCTTCATCAATCAATGCATTTTGAACTTTATCGGCTTCTTCAATATCTTCTGTCCAATCTTCTGTTCTTTCCCTTAATGCTACTAGATCTCCATTCTTTGAAGATTCTTCGTCTATTTCATTTACCTCGGATTCATCAATATCTAAACCAGCCCTTTCTGCCAGACCCCCTAATGACTTAGGAGTCCCGAGAGGTTCGGGAACACGAGGCATCTTTTCTGGATCAGGCAATACTAATTCTGAGCGTTCAGTTTCTGACTGTTTTCGGGCTGCTTCTTCTTTTTCCATCTCTTCACTCATCTGTAGAGCAGCGGCACGATCGAAGTCAGTTATTCGGCGACTGCAACCATCGCCAGCATGAGTGATACCGATGTGGTGATTAGCTAAATTCAAACTTACTTTTCTTAATGTGACCATGATGAATTGCGCCCTTTGTGAACGCATTAAACAAAGTGCAGCAATTAATTCAGAGTTAAATGGATCTAAATTCTGATCGACTTCATCGAAATAATAGAATGGGCTTGGCTCGTAATCTTGTATAGCGAATATCAGAGCTAGGGCGGCCATAGATTTTTCACCACCTGATAGTAAATTTCTGCGAGTTTTACTATTCTTACCTGGAGGTACACAATCCATCTCAAGACCGCCATCAAATGGATTCTTTGGATTTTCTAACCGTAGACTACCTATACCGCCAGGTTGTAATTGTGCATATACACGACTGAAATTTCTATTTACATGTTCGAATACTAGGAGAAGTCTCTTTTTCCTCTCAGATTCAAGCCTATCTGCAATACCTACTAGGTCATCACGCCTTTGCCTGAGTATTTTCCCGTCTTCTATGAGTCCGGCTACACGTTCGACGGCGATGTCGTATTGCTCTATAGCTAACATATTGACATCCCCTAGATGACCGAGGCGACGTTCGAGTCCCTGCACTACTCTTTCCGCCTCGGCCACAGTGGGTAATTGGATTTCAGCAGATGGCACGTCGATTTCCGCATCTGCTAATTCTGCGACAATTTCATTGACTGCCACTCTTTTTTGTTGGATTTGAATATTCAATTCTTCAATTCTTGAGGCTAATGTTTCGCGTTTCTGAGAGTGAGAATCTAGAGCCGCTCTCAAACTCGCTCTCTCTTCAATAATTATTTCCCGGCGTTGAGTTAGAATTTGCTGCTCTTCATCGAATTGTGAAGATTGTCCCTTTAAATCTATCAATAATTCTTGAGAATTAACTATAGATTCTTTCAAAGAAAATATTGCACCTCTCGCGTCAGAAATTAATTGTTCTTTGACCTTTATTTGTCTAGCAAGTTCTGACAACCTATTTGAAAGAATGTTCATTCTTTCATTACCATTAAGAATGGCGGCATCAGATACAATCTTGGTTCTTTCAGCATCAGTCCTTGTTTTTTCTGCGTTCCTTAATATTTCTGAAAGATGATCTGGAGTGTGATTTTGGAGTGCAGCGGCTGCAGCGGATCTCGATTGAAGGGATTCTTCATGATCTTGATTTGCTTTCTCGGCTGCTTCTTTTGATGAAATGAATAATTTATCGACACGTGAGAATTCTTCTCTAGCTAATATAATCTTCTTACCAATTTCATCAACATCTTTCTGCGCACGTGAAAGATCAGATTTCCACTCGCGTATTTTAACCGATTGATCACTATCATCAAGTCCATGAATTTGATCACGTAATTTTTGTTGATTAGTACGTAATTCTCTTAATGCTGCTTCAACAGTTGAATAAATTAAATTCGCTTCTTCAACTGCTCTCTCGAGTCTTTCTGAACCTAGTTGCCCGGGACTGCCTCCTCCGAAACGTGGTCTTGAGGAACCTGCAGGAGAACCTCCTGTCATTGCACCTGAACCTTCGATAATATCTCCTTTTAGGGTGACCATACGGACACCACCCATATTCTTCCGTGCAACATCCATTGATTGTACAATCAAGGTATTCCTAGATGCATATCTAACTGCAATATCGACTTCTAATTCATAATCTAATAAATCATGAGCGAAGCCAAGAATCCCTGGATTTCTAGCGACTATTAATGTCCGTCCTTGTGGCCTAGATACATTCAATTTGTTTAGAGGTAGAAATGTTGCACGGCCTCCACCATTAAGTCGAAGCCACTTGATACAGTCAGCTGCAACTTCATCATTAGTGACCACTATGCTCCTCAAACCATTCCCGAGTGCTAATGCCAACGCATCTTCATGTGCTACATCTTTTGGAGAACACAACTCACCTAATGTACCAAGAATACCCTTAATTTCTCCACTTTGCCTTAATTTTGTTAAAGCGGCTATAGTAATCGCTGAGCCCGGCCTATTTGCTTTCGCTTCTTGTCGTGCTCTGGCCTTTGCCAGTTCGACTTCTGCATCTCTAGCCTTAACTTCAGAGCGATCTCGATCTTCGCGCAATCCAATTTCTTGCTTAGTTAATCTTGTCAATTCATTCGCTAAGGCAGTTCGATCTACCTGCCCACCACTGCCTTGAATCTCATCTCCAACTAACGTCAAATCATCTCTAGTAAGTGTTGCTTGCTCGTATTCTTCTTCTAAGTCTGCTAGTTTTTCAGAGGAAATTTGGGCAGTTTGCTCAGCCCTATCTGATTCCAATCTAGCAATAGAATATTCTTGATGCTTTTCTGCAACTAAATCGGTTGCTTGACCAAGTGCGCGATTTAAATCCCGGCCATGTCTATCTCCTGACTGAATCGCCTCCCTTGCTTGTTTCTCGTCAGAAGCGGCCTGAATAAGGTCGGAATCTGCTTCCAACAAAGATTCCTTGGCATGATCCAACTCCTCTTGACCAGATATCCTTGCATTCTCTGCACTTTCGTAATCCTCTCGAATTATTTCAATATCTTCTTCTGTAGATTCAATGATTTTTAATTGATCACCCACTCTATCGGAATTAGTTTCAATATCGATTTCATGCTGACGAATAGTATCTAATAATTCTCTTGCATCCCCGCTCATTATATCATCTAAATCATTTCCGATTTGTACAAGTTCTTCATCGAAGTCACCTAGATTATGATTTCCTGCCCTAATATTCTCAGTGAGACCAGTAATTTGTTCCGAGTAACTTGAACGCTCCTCTCCCAAAAGTCTGACTTCATCTAACCTATTACGGTGCCTAGATTGTTGAAGAACCACCTTATTCAAATCTAATTCATCTTTGAGATCTTTAAATTTCAGTGCCTGTTGGCGTTCTTTTTCCAAACCTTTTAGCCTTGTTTTTTGTTCTTCTTCGAATAAGTCGATAGTTTCAATGTTATTTTCAACTACCTTACGTTGATTATTTGCACGACGTATTTCATCATCATAAGCAGTTACTCCTGCTACTTCTTCAAGAACACCTCTCCTTTTATGGGGGGTCATAGAGGCCAGGTTTGTAACATCTCCTTGCAATACAATATTGTAGCCATCGCCATGTAAGCCTGCTTCAGCTAAAATCCTCCTCATTTCTGTAGCAGTAGAAGGATTACCATTGACGTAATATGAAGAAATCGTATCGTTTTTACGATTTAATCTAACTGAACGCGTAAATGAAACTTCTTCGGTGTCAATTCTTAATCTACGACGTCCGTCAGATTCTGGTGTGTTTTCAAATACAAGCGTTGCAGACATATTTCTGGCTGCTTTTCCTCCGCCTCCGCCGTTGAATATTAGTTCTGAAACATTAGACGCACGCAGAGAACGAGTGGATTTGGGGCCTAGTACAAATTGTATGGCATCTCCACAATTAGACTTCCCGGACCCATTAGGGCCGGTTATTGCAGTGAATCCCTCTTCAAATGGTATGATTATCTGCCCACCAAATGATTTGAAATTTTCAAGTTCAATTCTTACTAGATGCATCCCATCACCATATAATATCAGCAATTTCTCGCCGACATCATTAGTCGGCTGCCGCATTTCCGTCTATGAACATTGAGGAGGACAAGAGCGCAGCAGAGCGAAAAATAGACCTCTGATTTTAGGCCGTTAGCCTGTAAAATAAGCGAAGATTCATTCAGAGTGCCCTCATCGAGAGTAATATGGGTGACGTCGTCAGAGACGAATTAATGCGCCCTGTAGATGTCGCAGTTATTGGTTCGGGAATAGCAGGTTTATTTTTAGCACATCGTTGCGTGCAAAAAGGACTGAATGTTGCTTTGATTACTAAAAAGAATATCTCGACATCTAATACAAATTGGGCACAAGGAGGAATCGCTGGCGTACTTAACCCAGAAGATCAAGATGCGATTGATGCTCATGTAAAAGATACTATTTCTGCCGGTGCCGGACTTTGCGATGAAGAAGTTGTCGAATCAGTAGTATTAGAAGCAGCAGATAGAATAAGAGATTTAATCAAACACGGAGTCCGTTTTGATAAGAATAAGAGTGGTGAATTCGATAGAGTTAGAGAAGGCGGGCACTCAGATAAAAGAATACTGCATTCAAAGGATGCAACTGGAGAAGAAATTGAGAGAGCACTAACTAAGTCTACATCGGGAGAAATTGATGACAGATTCGTAATACTAGAAAACTGGATGGCAATCGACCTAATTCAGAAAGAATATGGAGAACCAGAAAAAGGAGTAGTGGGTGTTTGGTGTCTTGCACCTTCAGGATTAGTGCACACATTACCGGCAAAAGCGATAGTATTAGCCACTGGAGGAGTTGGTTATCTGCATCGTTCAACAACAAATCCATCAATTGCAACAGGTGATGGTGTAGGTATGGCACTTAGAGTTGGAGCGGATATCAAAGACATTGAATTTATACAATTCCACCCTACATCATTATCTTCAGATAGTTCTAGACCATTTTTAATAACTGAAGCAATGAGGGGTTATGGCGCAATTTTAATGACTAAACAGGACATTAAAAACTGGAAAAAATCAGGAGTAAAGAATCCAGAGAGTTACTCCTTTATGAATAAATATTCTGAAATGGGGTCACTCGGAACAAGAGATATTGTAGCAAGAGCCATTGATTCGGAATTGAAGAAAACGGGAGACAAACATGTATTTCTTATAACTGAACACTTAGATAGGAAAGAATTAGTTGATAAGTTTCCAAATATTGATAAAAAATTAAAATCCTATGGAATTTGTATCGGGATAGATCCGGTTCCAGTGATTCCAGCTGCTCATTACATGGTCGGTGGTGTGAAAGTTAACCACTATGGTCATGCGCTTGTACATGATAAAGAGATGCCGGGGCTTTATGCAATTGGTGAAGTAGCAAGGACCGGTTTACATGGAGCAAATCGACTAGCATCAAACAGCCTCCTTGAAGCGGTTGTATACTCAGAACGGGCAGCAAAAAAAATAATTGAGAATTATAATCAAAATACATTACAGAAGTTACCTAAAAATATCCCGCTCTGGCGTGCTGATAATCTTTCTATATTAATTGAACATTCACCTCTGCGCGCAGATTTAGATGCTCTTAGAACAACTATGACAATGGACGTAGGGATTGTAAAAAGTAATGACAGACTGAAAAGAGCTGAGCGAAGAATCAATCATTTAGAAAATGAAGTCAATATTATCTGGGAAAGATGTAAACCAACACAAGATTTAGTAGAGCTAAGAAATCTTATTCAAGTTGCAAAAATTGTAGTCAGTGCATCATTAGGTAGAGAAGAAAATATAGGCTTACATTATAATAAGGACTTAGAATAAATAATCAATCAAATTTAGAAGATTTCTCAATACCTTTGACAAGACCATGTAATATTGCATTACAAGGAGTTGGTATTCCTTCTGCCTCACCCCTTAGAACAACTGCGCCACACAAAGCATCAATTTCAGTAGGTCTGCCTGCCATGATATCTTGTAGCATCGAGCATCTATTCTCGGGAGATATAGTTACTACCTCTCGAAGATAATTTTCTAATTTGATATCGCCTAAATCTACTCCGCTAGCACGTGCTACAATAGCAGCTTCACGCATAGCCTGCATTGCTTGTTGCCAAAGTGAATTGACTTCTAAAAGAGCCCCGTTACGAACCCCTGCAATAGCACAAACTGGATTAATTGCAACATTAATCAGTAATTTTTTCCAAATAATCTGTTGAATATCATCGCTTAATATAGCATTAAGATCAGCGTCGTTGAGGATTTTTAATAGAGGCTCTGCTCTAAAATTTTCTTGTATATTCAATGCACCAAAATTAATACTACCTCTCCCTACCCAATATACCTCCCCTTCGTTACTTCGCCAAGCCGCATGGGTAAGTGAACCGACAAAGACACGTTCACGACCAATCCTATTAGCTAATATTTCTGCATTACCCAATCCATTTTGGATTGTCAGTACATACCCATCTTCTGTAAGAACCTCAGATGCTAATTCGGCTAATGCTGGCGTATCCAGTGTCTTACCACAAATTATTGCAATATCGCAGGTACCTCGTATCTGCTCTGAAAGAGGACCAGCTTGACTATCCACTAGCAGATATCTTTCAGAAGGCACAACTTCTATACTCCCTTCAGGAGTGTGTAAAACTAACCCCAGATTAGACAAACTTGCTGCAGTGGAACCTCTAGAGATACAGACTAAATCTACATCTGTATCAGCCATAGCACCAAGAATAACCCCCCCGATAGAACCGACTCCAATGATTGCCACTCTCAATTGTTGCATCCCCCGATAGGACATTTTAATGCAAAATGTAGAGTTAAACTCTCGGAATCTTGGGTAATCCAAAACACTCTCCATACCTCGCTATCTATTTCATTAAGATTAATTCCAATATCCACTGAATCATTTGCAAGAATTAAATCTGGCAATGAGATTTCTAATCCAGAGTCATTTCTTAAATTACTAGATATATCTAGAGTTAAAGTTAGATCCATATCCACTCTTGAATTAATAGTTAAATCTGAGAATGGTAATTTTGAGTCATTCATTACTAAACCGTCTATGTCTATATCAAAGCCGGATTTCAGATAATATGCCTTTGAATTCTCAGCACCACAATTTACCAACCATCCGCTTTCAGGAATCAATATATTACTATCCTCATAATCTCCATCAATAATAATTGGTGAACCAATCAAAAGAGTGAAATTATCTACAGAATTTGAATCTAATGTTGGAATAATATTTTCTGATGGACAAAATGGTGAACTGAATGTATCAGAATATAGTACTCCATCTGTAACCTGGTTTAATCTAAGACCAGTGGTTTGATTCAAGAATATATTAACATAAGAGTCTTCAATCGGCAAATTCCAAATTCTTTTTTCACCATTATCAGATTCAAATTCTACAATAGGACCCATCCTATAACCAGAAATTCCAGAATTACCGATTTTTAACGACTCCCAACCTCCTTTCTCAGAAATGAGACATAATTCATTCTCTCCCTCTGGAAGGAAGCTTGAATTTTCTATTGACCAGAATGGATTTGAACTTACAGTCAAATTACCAGATTGGTTTTCAGTAACTTCAACATTTATACAAATTCTTTCTTTAGGAAATTGATTATCTCTGTGCCAAAGAGGATCAGGTGATGTGACATTAGGGTACTTGACTGCGATAATATGTTCTTTAGTTGAGTCTCCAGTATCTATGATAAGACGTAATTGCACAGGAGAAGTGTCAGTTAAATTATTATCTGAAATCGAAAAGTCCAATGACCCATGATTATTTTGGCTGATATTTTCAAAATAACAAATTAGTTTATCATCAAAACATTCAGAATCAATATCCCATCTTTCATTATCTCCATCGATTAAAACTTGTATAGTTCCTGAAACAGGCATTATTCCCGAAGGATACAAATCCAGGGTATTCATTCCTTCGCCTAAGTAATCTATCTGATTATCCCAACTTGATATATCCAAACCTTCTTCCAAATTAGAAATTTGTTTAACTGGATGAACTCCAGGGAACCCTAGTAGTAATGCAACAACTATCACTGTAGCAAACGTATTTCGGAATTTCTTATCAATACCAAATGCCTCATCAACTACCAAGGGAGTGGGTATATGTTCTCCGCTAAATCTTCTCCAAGAAGCTAATGAGGCAAGAATCAACCAAGGCCAAAATATAGTTTCTAAGAAAACTATGCACATAACCCCCAGAGTTACTAAGAATAATGATGTTTCATTTTCATTTGATTCAAGATTTTTGGGACCAATTATTGAATGTAAAATTCGATCCCCTGGGAATCCAGGAATAGGAAGTAGAAGTATCCAACCAATTATCGATAATCCTGAACCTGCTAACACTAATGGATGGACCCACTGAAGCCTTACTGAAATATCCGAATCAATAAATAGATTCGACAACAAATCAACTATAACGCTTAATTCTAATAGTATTGGATCAGATATAATTTCTGGAGGTAAATCAGAGGTCAATGAAATACCTATGAATGAGAATATAGAACCCCCTATTAAGAATACAAATGCAGATGAAGATTCAATCAAACCTAATGAACGACGAGTTGGATATGTTATGGTGTCAACACGCTTTTGGCCGAAAATACCCACAATTCCAAATGGCCAGAAAGGAGATATCAAAGGAAATGCTACGGGTACTAAGTTACCAACTTCGACTTCAAAGAGAGACGCAATATATTTTCTAAAAAGATGAGCCGATATGGTGACAGCGAAAATAGGGAAACTAAAATATACAAACGATTCTTTTAATGACTCATATGCCAGCACTGAGTTACTTATCTCATACTGAGATATCCAATAACTGCCTGCTAATGTAGTAAATGAGAACATAGTCACCCAAATTAATACCTGTTGCCAGAATGGAACATATACGGGATCAACAGGATACCTTGTTATTGTCAAAGTAGGAGGATTTCCTTCATCTAATAGCCCTATCAAACTTAAGGGTTTGAGATGTTTATTAAGAAGAATTAGACTTGAGCTAATATCCTCACCATTACGACTATTTATCTCCCATGAGATATTACCAATACTAGATTGATTACCAATAATAAAATAGCGATTGCAAATAGTTTCTAGAAACTCATTTTGGTTCCAAGTTTCTTTATCGATAACAATTGGTTTGCTGTCAGACATAGTCACCCCACCATCTTACTTGACTACTGAGCATAGATTACCCCCTATCAAACCGTGTGTGCTGCTATGCAGAAAGAAATGCAAAATTACTTGTTTTTGAATCTCTTAAGGCGGAATGTTTCTTCTCTTTCCATCTCTTCTAATCTTAGTTGAATGAATGATTGTGCCTCTTTCATTTCAGGAATAACAACAAACTCCAAGGCATTAACACGTCTTTTTGTTGCTTCAATCTCTTCAAGCAACCTTTTGAGAGTTGCTTCCATTTCTGCTGCCTTGACAATTTTTGATATTAAGATAGAATAAGAATCAGCTGATTCATCAATATATGGCGAACCACCAATGATTCCAGTAGGTCTTGTTTCAACAGTGGTTGTAAGATTTGCACCTTCAACTTTAGGAACAACGACGCCCATTATATTTCTTCTTGACACCATTACTTCAGGACCTGATGTAGCGGCAATTGCTGCACTTTTGACTGCTAATCCACCTTCAATAGATGACGCTAAGGCAATTGATTTCAATGCGTCACGATAAGTCCCTACAAGTTCTTCTCTTGCTGCAATCATTTCAGCCAATAGTGTACGGAATTCAAAGAATAAACCATCTCTCTTCATTTTAAGGAGATTATATCCACTTGAAGTCTGTTTTATCCGACGCTTCAAATTTATCAGTTCTGAGCGTGTTGGTTTGATGTCTAGTGCCATCTTTCTCATCTCCTAACTATAATTTTCAATTTATTCATTCTTTTTTGTCAGTTGGATGATATTTATCAATCCACTTCTGGTCAAGACGTACAAGATATTTTGTGTCAATATTTGAAAGTAGCTCCCAAGCATAATCAAGAGTTCCCTCTGAGATTGAACGGTCTTCATCTCGGCTTTGTCGAAGGAATTTATTCTCGAAAATGTCTGCGAACTTCAATAACTGTAAGTCACGCTCATTCAAAGCATCTTCACCTACGATTGCCACTAAACCACGTAATTCTCTTCCTTGAGCATATGCTGCATAAAGTTGATCAGAAACTGATTTATGATCTTCACGAGTTTTACCATCGCCAATTCCTGCATTCATAAGTCTGGATAGAGATGGTAGGACGTTAATCGGAGGATAAATTCCTTTCTGGTGAAGCTCACGAGAAATAACAATTTGCCCCTCGGTAATATATCCAGAAAGATCAGGTATAGGATGAGTAATATCGTCTCCAGGCATTGTCAATATAGGAAATTGAGTTATTGAGCCTTTCTTCCCCTTAACCAAACCCGCTCGCTCATATAGCATTGCTAAATCTGTATACATGTATCCAGGATAACCTCTACGACCAGGGACTTCTTCACGTGCTGCTCCTATTTGACGAAGTGATTCACAATAGTTGGTCATATCAGTATAGATAACTAATACGTGATAATCTTTCTCAAAGGCCAGATATTCAGCAGCAGTAAGAGCCAGTCTTGGAGTAATCAATCTCTCAACAGCAGGGTCGTCAGCAAGATTGACGAAAAGACAAGCATTTTCTAAAGCACCAGTTCTTTCTAAATCATGAACGAAGAAATTGTATTCTTCAGCCGTGATTCCCATTGCACAGAAAACTACCACGAAGTCATCATCGCTGTCAACCAGTTTAGCTTGCCTAGCAATTTGTAATGCAATATCATTGTGTGGAAGTCCTGAAGCACTGAAAATAGGTAGTTTCTGACCACGGACTAATGAAGTACAAGCATCGATTGCAGATATTCCAGTTTGAATAAATGTATCAGGGCTCTGACGTGAATAAGGATTGATAGCAGCACCAATAATATCTGCCATTTCGTCTGCTACAATAGCAGGTCCGCCGTCTCTTGGACGTCCAGCACCGTCAAGGATTCTTCCAATCATATCTGTACTTACTGGTAACTTAAACACGTCACCAAGAAATTTTATTCCTGTTTGTTTATCAATTGAAGCAGTACCTTCGAAAACCTGAACGATAACTTGATCGTCAGATGTATCTAGAACTTGCCCATTCTTCAAAGTACCATCGGTTAGACGTAATTCTACAATCTCTCCAAAGGCAACAGGTTCAGTTTTATTTAGGAACACAAGAGGCCCCTTTACGTCAGTGATTGTTCTATATTCTTTTCCAGTCATTTATACCACCTCTCAGTTATCCTCCATAGTCTCGGCAATTTGTTTGATCATAGTTTCTAACATTTTATCGATTTTTTCTTCATAACCTGATTCGAACCTTCCTCTCATGAGGTCAGTACGTGCTGGTACGTTAACTACATCTTCAAGAGCAGCACCACCCGCTAGAGCTTTCTTAGATTCTTCTTGGAAAGAAAGTATAGCCTTGGCCATAGTATATTGGAGTTTTAAATCGGTATAAGTATCTACGTCATGGAATGCATTCTGTTGTAGGAAAAATTCTCTAATCATACGAGCAACTTCTAGAGTTAGTTGTTGATCGACTGGTAAAGCATCGGAACCTACTAACTGAACGATTTCTTGTAATTCCGCCTCGACTTGAAGCAAGGCACTGATTTCAGTTCTAAGTTCAGGGAAATCACTCTTGATATTATCCCTATACCATTGATCAAGTGATGGGGGGTATAGTGAGTATGAATTAAGCCAATTAATTGCAGGGAAATGCCTTTGACGTGCAAGACCTGCATCAAGACCCCAGAATACTTTAACAATACGTAGAGTTCCTTGACTGACTGGTTCTGAAATATCTCCGCCTGGTGGTGAAACTGCACCTATTACAGATACTGAACCATCTCCCCCGGCAAGAGTCTCAACTCTCCCTGCTCTCTCATAGAATTCTGCGAGACGGCTGGAAAGATATGCAGGATAACCTTCCTCACCTGGCATCTCTTCTAAACGGGATGAAATTTCCCTCATTGCTTCAGCCCAACGACTAGTTGAATCGGCCATTAAAGCAACATCATAGCCCATATCTCTGAAATATTCAGCAATTGTAATACCAGTATAAACTGAAGCTTCTCTGGCTGCAACAGGCATGTTGGATGTGTTCGCAATCATGGTAGTCCTGTTCATCAAAGCCTCACCTGTTTTTGGGTCCATAAGATGAGGGAATTCATCAAGAACTTCTGTCATCTCATTACCACGTTCACCGCATCCAATGTAAACAACAATATCTGCATCTGACCACTTAGCAAGTTGCTGTTGTGTAACTGTCTTACCTGAACCAAATGGCCCAGGGATTCCTGCTGTCCCTCCCTTAGCTAGAGGGAAAAGGAAATCAAGAATTCTCTGACCTGTTTGTAAAGGAACCTCTGGAGCGTGTTTCTTTGTAAACGGACGTGGAGTACGGACTGGCCATTTTTGCATCATCTGAATTTCATTTCCATCTTCTAAAGTACAAACAGTTTGAGTCACATTAAATTCTCCAGAACTAATGCTCTTGATCACACCAGAGGTGCCCGGAGGAACCATAACTCTATGTTCAATAGTCTTTGTTTCTTGGACTGTCCCAATAACATCTCCTGACGTAACTGAGTCTCCAGCCTTAGCGGTTGCTTTGAAATCCCAATTCTTTTCTAGATCTAAACCATCTGCATCGACTCCTCTTTTGATGAAAACACCCATGGTCTTCTCAAGTTCAGGTAGAGGTCTCTGAATACCATCATAAATCTTAGTTAAAAGACCTGGTCCTAGTTGAACAGACAAGGTTTGCCCAGTTCTAATAACCGGTTCACCAGGTCTGACACCCGAGGTTTCCTCATATACCTGAATAACTGATTGTTCGCCGTGTAATTCAATAACTTCTCCCATTAAACCTTCATCACCTACTCGCACAACTTCATACATTCTTGGCGAAATTCCTACTGCGGTTACAACTGGTCCAGAGATGCGATAAATCACTCCATTTTCTTCACTCATTTTTAATTCACTTCCTTTATTTTTTTTTCTAGGATTTACTTCCACAAGTCGACTCCTAGGGCCGATTTGATGGACTCTCTGAGGGTATTATCCTCTTCGGTCCCAATACCCAATACAGTGGGTGTGATACTTTCGGATAGTTGCACTCGCAATCTTTCCGGAAGCTGTAATAAATCGGAGTTATCAATTACAACAACTCCTACTTCTTTTTCATTTAATAGAGACTTCATTGTTGAAGTCAACTCATCTAGATTAGCAGGGTTGTGTAATCTCAAAACACCTGCAAGTTGGAAACCAAGGGTAAAATCAAGGGAACCGACTACTGCTATTTCCATATTATCTACCTCAAAAATCCATATGCGCTTCTAATACCTCTGATGTGAGGCCAATCGTCTTCCCACGCACAAGAAGACGAAGATTCTGTATTTCGAGCACTTTACGCTCGATATAGTAAATTACTGGGAATGATGACACCGGATTAAGATACGCGAAACGCTTTAGCATCGCATGTCTTTTATGTGTCAAAAGAGATGCTATTGGATCTAAAGAACCCGTGACTTTTGACTGTTGAAGTGCTTCATCGAAGCCCTCATCATCAAATGAGTTGCTACGGCGAAGAGCATCTACTATCGCTTCCTGAGATGTTGCTTGGGACGCTTGTGCCATTACTGAGTTCTGAATACGACCGCCTGAAATAACCATCTGTAAACGTTTGTCTGGAGAAATATTTTGACGTAGTTCACGGAATTGATTGATTATATTTCGATGGTCGATCTCGGTTCTGATATACTTCATTAGATGGATACTGGAATCCTTTCCTCGAGAAACTTTCAAAGCGTGATTGTAGTATTGTCGATCCAATGCATCTTCCATTTCTTCTAGTGTTGATTCAGTACCTTCTAATTTACCTAATTCCTTGCCCCAAGGCGTACCTGCCATTGCACCAGCTGCTTCTGCAACTGTCTCTGTATTCCTAACAATTTCAAGCCATAATGAATTTTTAGGATTTTCAGAAGGAAGAATTTGTGATTCAATTAATTCATCTGAACATCCGCCGTTAACTGCACGGAGAACGGTCTTTGCCTTCTCATAAGAGAAACGTTCAACATAGACTGAAACTATTGATTTAAGAGGCCCTTGACAGAATCTCATTACCTCAGATAGATCATTATCAAGATTGTGGAAAAGTGCAGCTTCTACTGCATCAGCCCCGTCCATACGAGCGGAATATATATCCATTTCAGAACGATATCCTAGCTCACCAATACTTGCACCAATTGATTCCGGGCCTAATTGCAACAATTGTCGCATACGGGTGGGATCAATTAGAGAAGCCTTACGTGCTTTAGCGCGAGCTGAAGCGTTGTAAATATTAGAACGGCCACTTACTATTCCAGTCATATTTTCACCAATTAATTACCAAATAAAGTTTTATTTACAGTACCTAGATTAGCATTCCAAGCTTCTTCTAGACGACTATCAAATCGATAGTCAAGTACTATTGAACCGTCTTTAGATTCAAGGACAAAGCCCCCTAATCCTTCAACGTCGTCACCAAGAGAAAAATTCCCTTTTTCAAGCGCTTTGCGATCAGTCGAAACTGGACGAAGTAACATTCCTTCTCCAGATTTGCTCGCTTCAGCTAAAAGTGCACTTAGGACATCAGAACGACCTTTGAGATCTGGTGACGCCACCGATACACGTATTGAATTCCAGGTCTCATCCAATTCTTCGCGTCTAGCGATTAGAAGATGCTTCTGGTTTGCTTGTTTAGCTGATGCTACTACTTCTACTGACAACTGGGCGCTCTCTCGCTCAGCACGTGCTTTCATATCTGAGGAGAAAGAAGAAGCTACTGCTTTTGCTTCACCCTCAATTTCTTTAGCTTGTTGCTTAGCGGCTGCGATAATCGATTCAGCTTCAGCTTTCGCTTGAGCCGCGATTTCGTTTGCTAATGCATCCAATGTCATTTCATTACACCTCGTGTTTTTAATTAATCATTTATACGAACCTACACAATTCTGCTCAGAGCAAGAATAATGCAAGGAATCCGAAAAGAACGATTGTCTCAGGTAGAGCTGTGAAGATTAGTCCGTTAACGAACTTACTGCTATCTTCTGCAATCATACCAACAGCTGCTGCACCGATTGGTCCTTGACTTAGGCCAGTTCCAATTCCTGCTAAACCTAGGGCGATTCCTGCACCTATGTTCGCATATGCTTCTACTGTTTGTTCGTTTGCTTCTGCCTGAACGCCACTCGCAATCATCACAACTGACGATAATGCTAGTAACAGACTTAATCCACTCATTTTATTTTTGTTATTCATATTTTTTTCCTCCATTTTTTTTCTAAGCATAATAGCTTGGAATGTGATATCACTCGACCTCCACGTGGTGCGAGCGGAAACCGAAAGGCACGAATGCCTCTCCGCTAGAATCATAATATTGCCTCATCCATTCTACGAAATGAAGTCTGGCCGCATGAATATTAGGGCTGAATACCCCAAGACCCCATGCGAAGAATTGAACTGCTAACCAACCTACAAAGAAAACGGGCACAAATAAAGGATCATCTGAGACGGCATCTTTCATTGGGTCCCACAACATGTTACCGGTCTCAGCGATTTTCACTCCTACAATTCCTACCGCAAAAAGACGCACATAGGATATAACTGAAGGCATCATTCCAATAGCCTCAATGGGAGCTAATAACAAACTTATTGCTAGAGGTATGCCATGATAGTTGTACAATGTCCACATCAGCAAAATAACTGCACTTAAAGCCACAATAGCACCAGGTTGCATCATATATTCGGCCTCATCAGGGCCAAGATAACCATATGAAAACATGAAACCTCCAATTAGTAATAAAATCCACACTCCATGTTCAAAAAATGCTGCTAAAAGTCCAACGTGACCATGATCAGTACCGTAAAATAAAACATCCCTAAATCCGATAATTCTGCCAAATATGATATGAAGGAATCCAAGGTAAATCGTCAAGACAATTAGGTGTTCCAAGTTGCCATAATCAGATGTTGGAGTAACCCTATGGAATGGGAAAGCCAGTTCGATGCCAAATGGTAGGTGGGCCGCCCATGCATGCCCATGGTCTAGCTCAAATGGATACAGGAAGGCTAGATTTTCGGCAGGATTGTGGCCGTGATGAGGAAGAATCTCCCAACCAGCAAACTCTGCATAGATGTAACCAAATCCGAGAGTCCCTAATCCTATGTAGACTAGGAATTTACCACCTAAATTCATCATTTCATTTGAACCCGCGCGACTCATTACTAGTGCACCTAGAGACATTGTGACTAAACCATAAGCCATATCTCCAAGCATCATTCCGAAGAAAATTGGATAAGTAACAAACATAAACAAAGTAGGATCTATCCTTCCGTACGCTGGTCTCCCTACTGCATCAGTAAGTAATTCCATTGGCTTACTGACTTTTCTATTTTGATAGGAGATAGGAGGCATCTCTTGATGATGAGCATGATCTGAATGACCATGGCCACCGCCGCCTGCCTTCAGCACAAAGGGAGAAACCTCAGTGTATAGGCAAGATTTTGACAGAGCAGATTTAACTTCCTCGGAGCGAGACATTTCTATCCAACCATCGATGAAGAAAGCATGCTCCGATACTGCGATCTTAACAGGTGCAGTCAGAATGTCATGTTCTCTCTCTAATAATTCTAAGCCACAAACTAGAGATTCTCCGAATTCGTTTGTCCAATTATCTATCTCTTCAGTTATTGATGACTTCTCTTTAGATAGTGCGCTGATTGACTCACGTACTCCTGAGAGTAAAATATGCGAACTGCCACTGACATTCTCTGGAAGGTTAATTGCCTGGAATCCGGATGCATTCAATTGAGATTGTGTATCGTTAGAATCACTATTTTTAACAAAAACAGCAATCACCTTAGTTTTTTTAGATACGCCGCTAAAGAAAAGGCTATTAGATGTGATTTCTTTAGCCATTTCTAAATCATTCACAATACCTACGAATGAAGATAATTCCGAATAACCAGATAATAACTCTACGTCTAAATCAATTGATGAAATTAATTCCAAGACAGCCGCTTCTTCCTCTAGAGAAGACAGACTATTCTCTACTGAATCAAGACGAGTACTTTTTTCCAAAAGATATTCTACTGCCTTAGAGAGATTATTTTCGAGTTCTGAACGGACCTTCTTTGCTGACACTGGTTTATTCGGACCAGAAACATCAACAAGAGATGCAGCAGAACGTAATTTAGACAGACGTTTACCTACTTCTTCAGCCTCTTCTTTCGGAGTACCTAGATTGAAACCTTCATCTGTACCATCGTATTCTATGATGTGTAAGGCGTTTAATTCTGCCAACGCATCAACTACTTCATCAATCAGATCTTTGCTACCAGCAGCGAGTAAACGACCCATTTGCTGCGTTTTAACCTGAGACATGATTGTAACCTCCAAATAATTAAAATTAATTTCTAAAAGCGTCAATTACAATTTTTTCTGCCTTTTGACGATTTTTAATCCCCGAATCATGAATGCTTTTCTGTGCAACTTTTCCGTCATTTGAAACAACTTCTGCTTCAGAACCAGCACTTTCGCGTGCTTTTGAAATCAAACCTTGGGCGTTAGACTCGGAGTCTGAACGACCAGATGTCAAAATTTCTGATGCATTTTGTCTTGCTTGAGAAATTATAGATGCCGCTTCTTTTTTAGCATCTGACAGCGTCTCAGTGGCCGCTATTTCTGCATTTTTAATTGAACGTAGAACATCTTCCCTAGTCATATTCAGCACCTATATATCATTGTCGACCTAAAATTAGTATATGATAATAACCGATGAGCAACCTAAACTGCATCATAGTAATCACTTTGACATTAATATCAGTACGTACCAAATACCTGAGTCTTCCGCGGCATAATATGGACACCGAGACTATCGGCGAGAAAGACTGGGATGAGCTCCAAAGAAATCTTGAAGCTACGATACCAGTTTACGATAAAATAAATCGCTTTGCAACTCTAGGGCAGGTTTCGAAATGGAGACGAATGGTGAGGAATAGATTACCTCAAGATGGTCGAGTATTGGAAGTAGGTTGCGGACCAGGTAGTTTTGCTGAAGAATTTGAAGGAAAGGAGTTAGTATGTCTCGACCCTATTCCTGAAATGCTACGTGTTGCAGAACCGAGAGTTAACAAATCAAGAAAAATGAGTGGCTTTTCGGAAGCAACATTCGTAGAAGGTAAGGCAGAAAAATTACCATTTGATGATAATTCTTTTGACGCAGTTTGTTCGTTATTTTCATTCAGAGATTGGTATGACAAGAGAGAGGGATTAACGCAAGTATATCGTGTCCTGAAACCAGGTTCGCCAGTAGTAATTGTAGACCCTGCAAAAATCAATAAAATTCATGGACTATTTGGCTGGTTATGGATGAGAACTTGGGTGGGAAGCTATGCAAAAATAGTATGTAAGCAAGATGATCACCCCTGGAAGTGGCTGACTAAAACATATGTCCACTTTGGAACGACCAAAGATTACACTAGGATGTTAGAAGAAGTAGGTTTTGTTAATTCACGAGCCAAAGTCATATTCCCGGGAATGGCAACTATATGGCAAGCAGAAAAACCAGAATAACATCAAAACTCAGAAAATGAAAAACATATTCCTACAAGTTATTGATCTCCAAACAAAAGGTTTGGTGAAACGATTGAAAATTAAATTGATTATCCAATCAGGTAATCTTAGGATATAACTACCAAAAATAAATGCTCTTTTGGAATTACGCATTACCTTACCCATCTGCTTTTTCCAGCGAATTTCAAATTCAGATAAAGGTACACCGGATTTGAGATGTTCAGAAATCACCTGCCCTGCAATCCTTCCACCTATCATAGCGATGGTGATTCCTGCCCCATTTGATGGCAGGACCATACCTGCAGAGTCACCTACTAGGACATAGTTGCCTTTGACAAAGGTTGTAATAGTCCCCGACATAGGTAATGAACCAGCTCCAGTGAAGGTAATATTACCATCATAACGATTGACGAAATCTTCTGTCAGATCATTCAGATTTTGACCTTTTGAAAACTTATTTTGGATTCCTACGCCAATATTGGCACCATTTTCTTTAGGGAACATCCAAGCATAACCTCCGGGAGCCATTGAACCAAAATGCAGTTCTACTGCATCACCAAAATTACCATCCATCAAAACAAATTTGACTGGTATTTTAAGACTAGATTCATCCCAAAAATTTCTCCTCAAGGGATCATTATGCCCTCCTGCGCCAACTATTACTTTTGCAGAAAATTCCCTACCATCTCTTAATTTAACCACATTACCATCTACAGAGTCAACTCTTGAATTAACCAAATATTCTACACCGTTTGATTTAGCCAAATCAACAAGAGCTTCATCATGAACTACTCGATTTAACATAAATCCTTCAAATGAGTAACGAAGAGGTTTTCCAGATGGAGGGACTAAATGCATTTCAGAGGTTTTTCTAGATATTGCAGTTGAAGGTGTTTGTAACAAATCATCAATGTCTGGAACATCGGGGCAAAGACGGCGCATTTCATCATTAGTTGGTACTAATTCGCCACATTGGAGGGGCGTCCCGATAGGATCTCTCCCATCAATAACTAGAACCTCACAACCTCCTTCTGCGATATATCTTGCAGTCGTTGAACCAGCAGGACCACCTCCAATGACAATAACTTCCCAATCTTTTTTGAAACTCATATATTCACCTAAGAGTACTGATTAAATTTTATTTTTTTCTTGAACGAGACCTTTTAGCAACTTCTTCCATCAAATTCCTAGCAATACTTTGGGGCAAGGATTTCAATTGAAGTAGAGCTCTGTTAACATGATTTTCGATTAATTGTTCAGAATATTCGAAAGAACCTGCGGTTGAAAGTAGCGATACTAACTCATTCCAACGATCATCTGAGAAATTTTGTAATACGTCAGCTAATTGTTCACGTTCGACCCCATGTAGCATAGTTAATGCATGAATGATTGGAAGCGTCATTTTACCTTCATGTACATCGCCACCCTTGGGTTTACCCATGTTTTCATCACCTGTCAAATCTAGTAAGTCATCTACGAGTTGGAATGCTCTGCCTACTTCCCAACCAAATTCTTCAAGAGAATTTACTACCTCATCCGAAGCACCAGCAACAATTGCAGCACAAGCACATGCAGTAGCAAAAGGCCCAGCTGTTTTTCCATCGATAATTGAATAATAATCTTCAGGTGTTGTTGCTAGGTTTCCAATGTGTTCATGCTGTAACAACTCACCAGATGCTATGTTAGCACAGGTATCTGCCATTTTCTCAACAATTTTAGCCTCATATTTTCCACCTAAACCGAATCCAAGTACAAATAAATAATCCCCTCCAATAATTCCATGTGCTAGACCATGAGATGCATGCAGAGTAGGTTTACCTCTCCTAGTCTTTGAAAAGTCATAGATATCATCATGCACTAAAGTTGCAGTATGAATTAGTTCCGCGGCAAGAGCTAGGTCCATGACTTCCGATATCTCTTCACCACCTGCTGATTCAAAGGCTAACATCGTAAGAACAGGACGGTATCTCTTCCCTCCTGCGAGTAATACCTCACGAGCTAAAGTCATAGCAGGTGCCTGAGTACTGGCCATCTTTTCTTGCACAAAATCTTCCAAGGCTTCTTCAACAATATTTCTTCTTTTTCGAAGTTGTTGCTGAGCCGAATGGAGAGAGACCATGGTAATTCAATATGCGTTAGAAGGGGTCGCCTATATCAATAAGTGTCTAGCCGGTCGGTTTGAGTACGGTACGTGCTCCCTCCCATGAGGTGGACGCGATTATGGAAAGAATACAATTTGGAACCCTATCTATATCATCATGCCCCGTTAACCAATATATGGAGAAGTTTTTTGAATCTAGTGAGGCACCTGATGCTCAGATAGAAACTAAAAAGCAAGAATCTTTTATCCAAGCATTAGAAAATCTTCAGAATGGTGACTTAGACTTACTCGCGATGCCAGCGAGACTCCTACATGGCAAACAAATGGAAATGTATGAGGCAGATTGCCAAGTACATGGAGCAAGAACTCCTAGAACACCGAATATGGTATTAGTTTCGGAAAATAAAATCCAATATCAGCCAAAATCTGCTATAATCTTGTGTGAATCAAAGCTGATTAGGAGGCAGCTAAGAAGATCACGTGGAGGAATGAGAGTTTTATCACCAACCGCATTTATAGAAATTGAAAAGAGGGATGAGTCATTAGGAAATGAATTAGAAAGGTATTCATGGATGGAAAAGCTACGTCAAAATAACGAAATAGATGGCTATATAATTCCAAGAGTCATTTATTCTACATTAAACATCAGTGAAAGAAGACATACCCTACTTCCTGACCCTCAAAATAGAGGAGATGACCACTTTTTACCAACCGCATATTCAGATTTAGTTGTGCTAGTGGGTAGGAGAAATTATCCTAATAAAAATGCTAAATTATTTTCAGAAATTGAAGGAGAGACTGTTTGGAAAATCCAGAATCATTTCATCGGAGAAATGGACGAGAATCAATTAAATGGCATAGGCATTCTTACTAGACATCGTAAAATGAGCACTCTGATGAAACAGGCAGAAGAACATAAAGACTTGACTATGGAACAGGCCTTTCATGATTTAGAAGGCGAAGCAAACACAAATGAAGTACTAGTTGAATTTAGAATTGAAACGATTTCAAATGATGGGAAAAGAACAATTGCGGTAGATAGAGTAATTCCATATTCAGGTTATGAAATAGCAATGATTGCAACTGAAAAAGACTGGAGAAGAGTGATTGAGAGTTCAAAAATCACAGGAATTGATTTTTTTAACAATTAATTACGGCTTTCAGATTTAACTACCAAAATACATACTGAATCATTAATTCGTACGCAATTAATATCATGCAGAATAATTCTCGACCATACAGGGGGGGATAGATTTTGCAGGTTGACCAAGTACTACTGGATGACCTATACCGATCACGTCTGATGTCATTGAGACAAAAAGCTGAAGAAATTAAACTTAGTAAATCTGGTTCAGTAGAGGTACTTAGAGCGAGATTGATTCAATATCAAATTCTTACTGATACGGATTTATCTTGGGACGGAATTCAGTCTATGCCACATAAACAAATCGGTGAAGTTCTGAAAATATTTGGAATCAAATCATCGGGCTCACATAAAGAGAGAAGACAGAGATTATGGTTACATCTGAATTTCGATTCAAGAAGAATGACAATTGAAAGATTGGCTGAACTAGATAGAGATAAATTACATGTCATGTGCCAACATCTGGAACTACCATTAACAGGAAATAGAACCATATTGATGGGAAGGGTTGCAGGAGTATTAACAAGCCAATTTAACGCATGGGGAAGAATAAAAAGAAGTCTAAGGAGAAATGGTATTCCAAATGTCACTAATAATCTAAATGATATTTCGGAATTAAATGAACAAATAATATCAGTGGAAATTCCGAATTTAAATCTAAGACAAGATGTTGAAATAAATATTGCATCTAGTGCTGCACTGGAAGATGCACATGATTCACTATTAATGGGCTTTGAGAATTCAGACTTTACAACTCAAGGAGATATCTTAACCATACAAGCAAGAATTGAAGATTTGGACCGAATGATAAGTACCATCATTAGAAGTCATGAAGGGTTTTGGGGAGAAAAGGAGAGCGATTTACTCCTCAGACTCGCAACAAGGAGAGGATGGCCACTGTCTAATGATAAAGTAAGAGAGAAATTAGTATTGGTAGCAACTAATATTGCAGAAATTAAAGGTGCGAAAATGAAATCATCAACAGAAATTGACCTAAGTGATTCGGGGACAATAGACAGAGTAAGAAATAAGTTGTCAAAAATAGATAATTTACTCGCTGAAAGAAAAAAAAGTTAGTCGAGAATTTGGAAAAATCCAAACCTAGGCTCAATGATTTTACACTTTATGTCCCTTAAGTCTTCAATGGCATCCTCAGAGGATTCTCTCGAAAATCCTGCTTCAGTACAAGCAAGGACAATCGAGTCATATGGAATACCATTAACATCAGATGAATTTCTAACTACATTTAGGATTAAATCTTCGACGTCACCTTGAGGCTCCGAGTTAGGTTTTTCTGGCTCAGAGACACTAGATGAGGAGGGACCTAAATCACCATCAGATTGGGGACTCTCAGAGGATGCCATCATAGTTTCAATTTCGACATTAGAATTCAGAGCCATTGAAAGACCCTGTAATACGCCTACTCTGTAACTTTCTGGATCAAAAGCACCATAGTGATCTTTGGCTAGAATCATTCCTTCAATTAAGTCGGAAGGAACGCCTGCAGTTTCTAAGGCTTCAGGATTATTATCCGAACCTAATGATGCTGAGTATGCAGATAATCTCCTCAACGTTGCCTCAGAAGTTTCAACTAACCAATTGACATAAACTTCTCTCTCAACTATACAAAATTCTTCGGCACGGAAAGAGGTGAAAATTCCTCCATCGTCACTTTCAAACCATCGAGCACGACCTACCATCATCATAAGAAATCGGTCACCTGACTCAAAACGAGCAAGTAGTTCTTCGGCATCAGCATGCAATTCAGGTTGGAAGGGAGCTATTTGGAAACGGTGAATACCGCCAGTAGCATCTCTCAATTGACCGGAATAAGAAGGTCCATTGTCGCCGTCTCTTCTTTCAAATCTATCAATTACACCTCCGAAAAGTGCGCGATTAACTTTAGCGCCTAATTTAGTAATTATGAATGAAGGAGCATATTCGCCTACTCCTTCTAAAGGAAGGTTTGAATCAGAATATTCTTGAGCAAATATTCTTATTGCACTCTGCCTACCTACTCTAATTTGGTTAATCATAGAAGCACCCCCCATTCTTCCATAACTAAATTAGCTGCGGTTTCATTTGATGTATCGTCAAAAGTAACTCCTTCGGCTAATATCATAGCACCTTGTGCATCTACTAATGAGCGACCATGGATTGTAACCTTTCTAGCTAAATAATTATTCCTTACTTCTGTAAGAAAATCTCCTTGACTAGTTTTAGATATAATTTCTTTAACTGCCTCTTGAGTATTTCCTAATAATTTCTCAGAAGGCTCCTTGCCTAATATTAACGAGGCATTATGGATTCCATTGTCCACTACAAATTTCAATCTTAAATCTTCTACCCCCTGCTGTGGCCCATGATCTAAACAAGCACTTTCTCGGAGAATCCTACGACATTCTGGGCATCTTTGTATTATTCCAGAATCTGATCTAATCGCGACAATCGTCCCTTTTGTTTTAATGCCTCTTCTAGAACCACTTGTGACTAATTTAGAAAGTTCAATATCTACCCAATGTTGCTCGGGATCAATAGATTCCCATGGGGCATCTGTAAGGTTGGATACCTGATCTGAATTATCTACAACAAGATCCGGAGACCCCTGCCAAAATTGCACTCGAGCACCAGTTAAGTGAAGAAAATCTCCTGGCTTAGGGTCTATTTCGCACCAAGCAGTAAGACGGCACCTTCCTGTAGGATCCATGATATCTCCGCTCCTAACTGTCTTCTCTTCGCCATCTGAATTAGTAAATGTACGAGACTGCCAAGATTCTACTTGGACTGTAGTAATCACATCTTTCATACCGTTCCTTAAATCTCCAATTTTTGATGTTGTGACTTCAGATAATTCTTCAGTACTAGCGAAATTATTATCATGATACTTTTCTATTTTAGTCCTATCATTGATATTAACTTCAGGAGTTTCTCTGAATTTCCGAATCATAGCGCCCTCAATTTTGACTAAATCTCCAATTTCATGATTAATAGGAACCCATGAAAGAAAGCTTATTTTACCCGAAGAATCAGCAAAAGTTCCTCTGAATATATCTAAACTACCGCTACCATCTCTTTTTACTATAACGTCAGGTTTAAGCGATATTATTCTGGCTAAAAGATTGACATATCCTTCATTCTCAGACGCCTTTTCTATTGTTACTGGTTCATCGCTCACAGGAGGTACTGATGGACCTCCTTCTCTAAGAACTGTAACTCTACTCGAACGATTAATGTTAATCGAACGTTTTTCATTCCATTCGTTTACAGATACTCCCTCAAGTCTGACAACTGAGTTAGGGGCTAGATTTTCTGAATGCGAACCCCAATCTTTGAAGTCCCATCTCACTCTCTTATCATTGGATTCCCAAGGATTATCCTCGATCCATCCAAAAGCGATTTGTTTCTCCTCGCCACGGACCATTTGAACACGAGGAACATATGTTACAACTGCAACTTCAATGGTTACATTCTTATCTTCTGAACCTAAATCTGAAAATCTATCAGCCTTCTTCTCAACACGTGTTTGTGCATTAGATATTGATTTGATTTCCTGGCCTGATGCCTTCATAAATTTAAGAATTACAGATCTTACTGCATCATTAGGTTCTATCAAGAATTCTTCTTCATATCTCCTAAATTCTTCTGCGATTTCATTATTATCAGCATCTTTACATTCTTCTTTGACCAAAGCAACTTGCGCCGCATATTTCTCATAATCTGTCATAATATTACACCTACATCAGGATTGTAATGGCGAGACTACTTTAACTACCGATGCAAATGCCAACAAGAAAGATTCTTGATGGAAAAATGGAGTATAGCAACGGCGTGTATGTTTGGGTAGACTCAACACTTGCAAACCTCCGGGAGACCTTTGCTAGCGTGGAGGTCTTTGAACATGTTCATCAGTTTGTCAAAGATTCGGACCGATGACGTTTTTATTCATTGCTGTTTATAGAAGGTCGATGGAAGGCGATGGTTTGTGCAGATTTGGAATTTTAACAGCATCTGATCGAGCAAGTTCTGGTGATTATGAAGACCTTAGTGGACCTGCAATCGAGGGATTCTTAGAAGACGCGATATCTTCACTTTGGGAAACAGTTAGAATAATTGTACCTGATGAAAAAACACAAATAGAAAATGAGTTACGGGATTTAGTAGATAATAAGAAATGTTCAGTGATCCTCACCACGGGAGGGACTGGCCCTGCACCAAGAGATGTTTCTCCTGAAGCTACCGAAGCAATATGCGATAGGATACTTCCCGGATTTGGCGAACAAATGCGAAATATCTCCTTAAAATATGTCCCAACGGCCATATTATCCAGACAAATCGCAGGAATTAGAGGTGAATGTCTAATAATTAATTTGCCAGGTTCACCTAGATCTATTAGAGAAATCTTGGATGAACTTTTTACAGCTGTTCCGTATTGTGTTGATTTGATAGGAGGGCCATATATTACGACACATCCAGAGGTAATAAATTCATTCAGACCCGCTCATGCTAGAAGAGAATGATTCATGAGAGGGTGTTCAGCCGGACATCCATGGCTAAGATGAAGAGTGGCGATTTCGAAACAGATAGAGAACATGATGAATTAAGAGAAATTGAGGTAACTCTAGATTTCACACCTAATGCGTTAGCATCTATATTATACCGTCAAGGAAATACTGTTATTTTAGCATGTGTAACCAAGGCTGATGGTTTGCCGAGATGGTTCCCTAGAGACTCGAGTAGAGGCTGGGTTCACGCAGAATACTCTTTGTTACCTGGCTCTACAGATAGTAGATTCCGTAGAGAAAGAGGCGGAGCGAAAGGAAGAACGCAAGAAATTGAAAGATTAGTCGCTCGATCGTTACGAGGGGCGATTGATTTAGAGCAACTCGGGCCTCTAGCTTTGACAGTAGATTGTGATGTTCTAAATGCAGATGGAGGGACAAGATGTGCATCAATAACAGCAGCATGTATTGCTCTAAGATTAGCAGTTCGCAGACTAATTTCTAGCGGTGAATGTTTGCCTAAAGATATGAGACCAAGTCGAGAAGATTTGAAAAATGGTTGGAAAGCACCCCAACTAACTGAAGAGCAGAAAACTATACATGAAAATCGAGTGATTAGTAATAATGTAGCAGCAATTAGTGTAGGATTATTAGGCGATGACATATATCTTGATTTAGACTATATCTTAGATAGTAATGCCGATGTTGACATGAATGTTGTTATGACAAGTAACGGAGAGTTTGTAGAAGTCCAAGGAACGGGCGAAGAATCAACATATACCCGTAAACAACTCGATGCATTGCTCGATATGGCCGAAAAAGGCAACGCAGCACTCCATGAGATGCAGACAAAAGTACTTTCAGAAGCAAATTAAGTGCTCGGAACAATTGAAGAGCAAAGCGCGTTGGCATGGACGCTAAAGGGACTGTAGCTCAGCTGGGAGAGCGCCGCACTGAAGATGCGGAGGCCGCCGGTTCAAGTCCGGCCAGTCCCACCAGCAACCTACTAAATTGACGTGTAGTATTATACAGTATTTCATTAACTAAAGTTTCCACGAAAGAGTATGGATATTTTTGAAGGGCGCATAACATCATGTGGTTTCTCATCAGGAGATAGGATAGTTGTTGGAACTTGGAGGAATACTCCATTTGGTAGTTTCTCAGATATAATGTGGGCAAAACCAGATGGATCAAAAGTTCTCATTGCTCCTAATGAAAAGATTGCAAATTATATTTCCTCTCTTTACGACTTTGACATCATCAAAATTGAAGATCTAAAAATAGAACATAGCGGAAGTATGATGAAAGTACAGACTAAAGATTTGAATTGTCATTTCGAATGGAGTAAAGGAGTTTCATTCTTAATTAAGAAAAGGCCTTTGTGGTTTGTTGCAAGTATCGAATATTTCTTTGGATGGCTTATTTTTGGAACAAAAACATATGGCAAAACAAAAAATGGAAGAAGAGAGTGGTATGCAGTAGATAGATTATCGAAATTAACTTTAGCGAAGGCAGAGTTCAAGAAGAAGAATTTAGGAGGATATACCAAATTTCATCCTAAGGCTAATTTTGGATTTAGTGACCCCCCAAAAATGCCATGTTCGGCATTAGTAAGGAGCCATATTGAATAATTTAATGTCTCAGAAAAGATCATCCTCATCATCGGCATCTTCGAAAGAAATCATAGAACTAGTATCTACTTTCTTGGATACTGTTTTCTTAGCAGGCTCCTTTAATTCAGATTCTTTTTCTGCTTCTTTAGATTTCTCCTCAGCAGCTTGCCTTTCAAATTCGGCTAATTCATCATCTGACATACCTGCTTGCCGAGCTAACTTAACTTGTCGTTCGTCACGTGCTCGAATTTCCAACAACCTCTGTCTTGCTTTGTCATAATGCTGTAACATATACATAGCATCATGTTCAAGTAAAGGTGAATCTGAAATTATCGTTATATCCAACCAGTCCCCTTCTTCCGCTAAATATTCTGCAAATGGCTCAAATTTAAGATCTGACTTTTTGATTTGAGTATAGTGTAATGCATTGCCCATTCGATGTTCAACTCCTGCAAAATGGCAGTAGAATTTTTTGCCACCATAACTTTCTCTAACTAAATCAAATAGTTCGGCATAGTCTTCGCTCGTCTTCATCTTCCCGTGCCCTCGTGCATGAATATGTGCCATATTGATTACTGGAACCGTCCCTTCAACGTGATTACAAACTTCAAGAACTTCTTCTATAGTCCCCCATAATTCTTGACGACCAGAGGTTTCAATGCCCACGAGAGAAGGTTCAGATTCATGTATCCAAGGAAATGCTGCATAGTCTAACTCTTCTTTAGCAACTCCCCAAATTGATCTTACTCTGTCAACAACCCCTGAAAATACATTGGCAACTTGCTCATTGGCACTTGTACCAGGCTCATAATCGCCGTATGGCCCTACATGATAAGTCAAATGGCGTGCATTCAAGATTTTTCCTGCTTGCATACTCGATTCCATTTTCAATAGGCTTCGATTACGTTCACGGCGATTACCGAGAAGTTCCGCATAATATGGACCATGCATATTCATCTCAATATCTGAGTCCCATGAAAGTATACCTGCTTGCCAATATTGATCAAAATGTTTAGGCTGAACTGTACGTACAGTTTGTATCTCCATTGCATCTAATCCAAGGACAGTAATATCGTCCATTCCCTCGACAATAGTTCGCCCTTTACATGATAATGGCACACCTGCCGGACCTAATCGTAGTGGCATACTTACATCCCCCGAGGGTTGGCCGAAAGGGTGACCCTTCAAAAGGGATTGTTGCTAATAGTCCCTTTTAAAGTTAAGAAAGATAACTGGGATTTAATTACTAAACGTTAATATTAACTCAAACAAGCGCTTTTCACACCTAAATTACCTGATTCAGAGAGCGGAAGATTACAAATGAATCTTGCAAGCCATTCTAATGGTTCAAGAGTATCATTAGTCACCACATTAATTGAACCTAGTGAATGTTCAACAAGAGCCCTTCGTTCATCGGCAATATAACTACACACGTGAGGCACTAATCCTCTATTCCGTATTTCTTTAAGTAAATCTGCAACTTCAACTCCTTCTAATTTTGATATAGCAAATAATGCCTCTGAAGTTAGAAAAAGAACATGGATTTGACGTATCCTATTAATAACAAAACCCCAAGCTTTGACCATATCCTCAGGATCATCTGGCACATCAACCACCATGACCATCCGGGCACCTTCTAATTCCCCAAAGGTCATACCAGCACCTAAGGCTGATTTAGGAGATATACCAGAAAGTATAGTTTCAGTAGAATTTACAAGCCAGTGAATACCATTTGTCATCTTTCTCCAATCTATAACTCCATGATTAAAACTCGAAAAAGACTCATTATCTTTACAGGTCAAGAAATTTGTTTTGGCACCTAATAATTTAGATTTTGATAAAAGATCGTATGAATTATCGTTTTTTAAGGGATTACCGAAAGCAACTATTTGGATATCAGAGATAGACATTGTAATCAATCCATTTTCCATCTAAGTAGAGCCAAAGCTCCACCTAATCCCATCAGTTGCTGAGCAGAATCATGATCTTGAGATACTTGAACCACACGGCCCTTAGATAAAATAACCGTTTCTGAAATTGATTCCCATGACTTCCTAATTTCTGAATCTAGACTCCGAAGTAATTGAGCATCAATTGCGAGTACTTCGATAGCGCCGGCATCAGCGGCC